>WNFD01000038.1_pt1 | contig 280159 bp, 246 predicted proteins | sample 5400491 | NCBI WGS metagenome assembly WNFD01 (sample SAMN13153343, study PRJNA577476) | soil metagenome | isolation source: 120 cm saprolite under Douglas fir tree site 2 hole 2 replicate 2 | place: USA:California | collected 2015-04-18 | reverse complement strand
TGCCGGGCTCGCCACTCGACCCGCGCGCGGAAGGCACCAACGATCTCATCAAACAGGGCGCGACGCTGGTGACTGATGCCGCCGACGTGATCGCGGTGCTGCGCCCGATCCTGGGCACGCCCGTCGAGCTGCGCGCGGAGGAGCCCGAAGCGCCGGCGCCGGGCGCCGAGCCAGACGCCGGCGAGCGCGCGCGCATCGTCGCACTGCTCGGACCGACGCCCGTGCCGATCGACGATCTCGTTCGATTGTCCGGAAGCTCGCCCGCGATCGTGCGCGTGGTTTTGCTCGAACTCGAACTGGCGGGACGGCTGGAGCGCCACGGCGGCGCCCTGGTGTCGCTGCTTTAAGCGAACGCGGGCGCCGGAATTTCAGCGCCTGGGGGCCCCGCAGAGTACGGTGGCAGCTTGGTTCAACTCAGACGTCGCCGTAAGGCGTGTGATCTTCGTCGATCCTGACCGGCACCACGTCGGGCGCAAGTCCCATGGCCCGCAGCGATGCCATCATGCCGATGTACCAGATGATCCACATAGCCCAATCCCCCCGGATCAACCCACGCGCTGTGGGTTCGAAGCTGGAACTGTCGGCGCCGAGGGCGGTGGAATTGGGACTTCTGCTATCGGTCTGGATGGAAATCCTTCAAGTGTGACTTTCCAGCAACTCCCGCGGCGCGACGATCGCGCGCGCTCTTGTCGAAGGTCGTCGTTAATCGTGCGACCGAGTGTCGTCGCCCTCTCCTGATCCATAATCTCGTTGTCTTCCCCCAAGCTGTTTATCCGGCTTAAGAAAACTTCCGACCGACACACGGGCTTTGGGCTCCGCTGAGCCGCTGTCGCCGGCCTTGGCGCGCCACCGAACACGACCCCTTGGTTTGACAGGGAGGGTTGACATCCCCATCTTTCGCCGCGACAAGGGCGCCCGATTCCGTCCTGCCGGCGCCCTGCGTCTTTCTCTAACTTATTGGAATTGCATGAACATCGTAGTTGTCGAGTCTCCGGCCAAGGCGAAAACGATCAATCGCTACCTTGGCTCCGGCTACGAGGTATTGGCCTCGTTCGGGCACGTCCGCGACCTCCCTGCCAAAGACGGCTCGGTCGACCCAGAGCACAATTTCCGCATGATCTGGGAGGTCGACGACAAGTCCCAAAAGCGCCTCAACGACATTGCCCGCGCCCTGAAAGGGGCCAACAAGCTGATCCTCGCCACCGACCCCGATCGCGAGGGCGAGGCGATTTCCTGGCACGTGCTCGAAGCGTTGAAGGAGAAGCACGCGCTCAAGACGCACGCGGTCGAGCGGGTGGTGTTCAACGCCATCACCAAGCAGGCGGTGCTCGACGCGATGAAGCATCCGCGCAAGATCGATGGCGCCCTGGTCGACGCCTATCTCGCCCGCCGCGCACTCGACTACCTCGTGGGGTTCACGCTCTCGCCGGTGCTGTGGCGCAAGCTCCCCGGCGCGCGCTCGGCCGGCCGGGTGCAGTCGGTGGCGCTGCGGCTGGTCTGCGACCGCGAGCTCGAGATCGAGAAATTCGTCCCGCGCGAATACTGGTCGTTGGTGGCGACGCTGGCGACGCCGCGGGGAGAGGAATTCGAGGCGCGCCTCGTCGGCGCCGACGGCCAGAAAATCCAGCGGCTCGACATCGGCACTCCCGCCGAGGCCGAGGCGTTCAAGGCGGCATTGGAGAGCGCCGCGTTCACGGTGGCCAACGTCGAGGCCAAGCCCGCCAAGCGCAATCCGCCGGCGCCGTTCACCACCTCGACGCTGCAGCAGGAAGCAAGCCGCAAGCTCGGCTTTGCGCCCGCGCACACCATGCGCGTCGCGCAGCGGCTCTACGAAGGCGTCGAGGTCGACGGCGAGACCATCGGCCTCATTACCTATATGCGCACCGACGGCGTCGACGTTGCGGAAGAGGCGCTTGCCGCCGCCCGCCGCCTGATCGGCGCCGACTACGGCAAGAGCTACGTGCCGCCGTCGGCGCGCCAGTACCAGACCAAGACAAAAAACGCGCAAGAGGCGCACGAGGCGATCCGGCCGACCGAGGTCGCGCGCCGCCCGCGGGAGATGAAATCGTTCCTCGATCACGACCAGGCGAGGCTCTACGAACTGATTTGGCTGCGCATGGTCGCGAGCCAGATGGAATCCGCCGAGCTCGAGCGCACCACCGCGGATATCACCGCCAACGCCGCGGGGCGCGGCATCGATCTGCGCGCGACCGGGACGGTGGTGAAGTTCGACGGCTTTCTGACGCTCTATCAGGAGGGCGAGGACGACATCGTGGCCGACGAGGAGGGCCGCCGTCTCCCCGAGATGAGCGCCGGAGAGCGCCTCGCCAAGCGCAAGATCGACGCCGGCCAGCATTTCACCGAGCCGCCGCCGCGCTACTCGGAAGCATCGCTGGTCAAGCGCATGGAGGAGCTCGGCATCGGCCGGCCCTCGACTTACGCCTCGATCCTGCAGGTACTCAGGGACCGCGGCTACGTGCGCATCGAGAAGAAACGGCTCCTTCCCGAGGACAAGGGGCGGGTGCTGACCGCGTTCCTCGAAAGCTTCTTCGCCCGCTACGTGGAATACGATTTCACCGCCGGCCTCGAGGAGCAGCTCGACCGCATCTCCAACAACGAGATGGCTTGGCGCGACCTGCTGCGGGATTTCTGGCGCGAGTTCACCGCCGCCGTGGGCGACATCAAGGAGCTGCGCGTCGCCCAGGTCATCGACGCGCTCGACGAGTTGCTGGCGCCGCATCTGTTTCCGCCGCGCGCGGACGGCGCCGACCCACGCAAATGCCCCAGTTGCGAAACCGGCCGGCTCTCGCTCAAGCTCGGCAAGTTCGGCGGTTTCATCGGCTGCACCAATTATCCCGAATGCCGCTATACGCGCCAGCTCGCGCCCGGCAACGGCGCCAACGGCGGGCCCGACGGCGGCATGAAGAAGCTCGGCGAGGACCCGGCAAGTGGCCTCGAAGTGACGCTGCGCTCGGGCCGCTTCGGGCCGTACATCCAGCTCGGCGAAGCAACCGAGGGCGAAAAGCCCAAGCGCGCCGGCCTGCCGAAAGGCCTCTCCACCGACGACGTCGATCTCGACCGCGCGCTCGGGCTGCTTTCGCTCCCGCGCGAGATCGGCAGGCATCCCGACGACGGCGAGCCGATCGTTGCCGGCGTCGGTCGCTTCGGGCCCTACGTGCAGCACGGCAAGACCTACGCCAATCTGACGACGGGCGACGACGTGCTCACCGTCGGGCTCAACCGCGCCGTGACGCTGATCGAAGAGAAGCGCGCCAAGCGGGCGCAAAAGGGGGGCCGCCGCGGCGCCGATCCCGGCCGCGCGCTCGGCGATCATCCCGACAAGGGCGGTCCCATCGTGGTGAAGAACGGACGTTACGGGCCCTATGCCAACCACGACGGCGTCAACGCCACGCTGCCGTCCCACCTGACCCCGGAGACGATCACGCTGGAGGAGGCGGTCGGCCTTATCGAGGCAAGAAGCGCGCGCGGCGGCAAGAAGCCCGCCGCCAAGCCACGCGCTGCCGCGCCCAAAGCAGCGTCAAAACCGAAGGCCGCCGCCAAAGGCAAGCCGCCCGCGCGGGCGTCCAAGGAACCGCCGCGCAAAAGCGGGGATCAGTGATCTGAGACCCGTAGGGTGGGCATTGCGCCCGGGGCGTTAATGCGAGCCGTCATCTTTCAGCAAACGATTTTGCCCAGCCTACGAATCCAATGCCTCCAACGTCCGACTGGCGAAAGCCGTCGGCCATGCCCATATGCCAACCCATAAGCGAGTCTTGCTCGCGGATTTTATTTTCGTGACACCTGCCCATACCAAACCTTCCCTTCCCTCCAAAGACGACCTCCTCGTCTTCATCGGCCAGCAGTCCGGCAAGATCGGCACCCGCGAGATCGCGCGCGCGTTCGGCCTGAAGAACGCCGATCGCGCCACGCTCAAGCGCATGCTGCGCGAACTCGCCGACGAAGGCCGCATCGAGCGCCGCCGCAAGAAGCTGCATCATCCGGGCACCTTGCCCCCCGTCGTGCTCGCCGACATCACCGCGCGCGATGCCGACGGGGAGCTGATCGCGCTGCCGACGGAGTGGGACGAGGCCGAGCACGGCGCCGCTCCCCGGATCCGTGTGCGCATTGCGCGCCACGCGCGGCCGAGCGAGGTCGCCGGCATCGGCGACCGTGCCTTGCTGCGGGTCGAGGAGAGCGGCGAAAAGGACGATCCGATCCGCCACAGCGGGCGCGTCATCAAGCTCATCGACCGGGCCCGGCAGCGCGTGCTCGGCATTTACCGCGCGGCGCCCGGCGGCGGCGGGCGGCTCGCGCCGATCGACAAGAAACAACTCGGCCACGAGCTTTCGATCCCAGCGGGCGCCGGCGCAGACGCCCGCGATGGCGACCTGGTCGCGGTCGAGGTCGCCTCGCGCCGAAGCGGCTACGGGCTCGCCAGCGCGCGCGTGACGGAAAAGCTCGGCTCGCTCGCGACCGAACGCGCGGTCAGCCTGATCGCCATCCACGCCCATTCGATCCCCCACGTGTTTCCGGCCGCTGTGACGGCGGAGGCGAACGCCGCCAAGCCGGCACGGCTTGCCGGGCGCGAGGATTGGCGCTCGCTTCCGCTCGTCACCATCGATCCGGCCGACGCCAAGGACCACGACGACGCCGTATACGCCGCGCGCGATGACGATCCCGCCAACGCCGGCGGCTTCGTGATCAGCGTCGCCATCGCCGACGTCGCCCATTACGTGCGGCCCGGCTCCGCGCTCGACCGCGAGGCGCTGCTGCGCGGCAATTCGGTCTATTTCCCCGACCGCGTCGTGCCGATGCTGCCGGAGCGCATCTCCAACGATCTGTGCTCGCTCAGGCCCGTCGAGGATCGCGCCGCGTTGGCGGTGCGTCTGGTCGTCGGCGCCGACGGCCGCAAGCGCTCCCACAGCTTCCATCGCGTGCTCATGCGCTCGGCGGCGAGGCTCAATTATGCGCAGGCGCAGGCCGCCGTCGACGGGTGGCCCGATGAAACCACCGGGCCGCTGCTGGCGTCCGTTCTCGAGCCGCTCTACTGCGCCTATCGCGCGGTCAAGCGCGCCCGCGACGCGCGCGCGCCGCTCGATCTCGACCTTCCCGAACGCAAGATCGTTCTCACCGCCCACAATACCGTCGATCGCGTGATGACCCCGGAGCGCCTCGACGCGCACCGGCTGATCGAGGAATTCATGATCCTCGCCAATGTGGCGGCCGCGGAGACGCTGGAGCGCGCGCGTATGCCGCTGATCTATCGCGTGCACGACGAGCCCGATCCCGAGCGCGTGAACGCGCTGCGCGAGTTCCTGCAAAGCCTCGACATCTCGCTGCCCAAGGCCGGCGCGCTGCGGGCCGAGCAATTCAACCGCATTCTCGCGCGGGTGAAGGGCCGCGACGTCGAAAAGCTCGTCAACGAGGTGGTGCTGCGCACGCAGGCGCAGGCCGAATATGCCGCCGAGAACTACGGGCATTTCGGCCTCAACCTGCGCCGCTACGCCCATTTCACCTCGCCGATCCGCCGTTACGCCGACCTCGTCGTCCACCGCGGCCTCATCCGCGCCTTGCAGCTCAGCGACGGCGGACTGCCACCGACGCAGGACGTCGCCGCGCTCGGCGAGATCGGCGCACAAATCTCGGCCGCCGAGCGCCGCGCCATGAAAGCCGAACGCGAGACCTTCGACCGCCTGCTCGCCCATTTCCTCGCCGACCGCATCGGCGCGACCTTCGAGGGCCACATCTCGGGCGCCACCCGCGCCGGCCTGTTCGTCAAGCTCGACGATACCGGCGCCGACGGATTCATTCCGGCGCGCACCATCGGCGCCGATTATTTCCGCTACCACGAGGACCGCCATGCCCTCATCGGCGCTCGCAGCGGCGAGACGCACCGCCTCGGCGATCGCGTCACGGTGCGGCTCGTCGAGGCCGCGCCGGTCGCGGGCGCGCTGCGATTCGAACTCCTCTCCGAAGGCCGCCCTAACGGCGCGCGCCGGCGGCGGACGCGCGAGCGCCCCGTCCACGAGCAGCGCCGCGCGCAACGCGAGCGGGTGAGGAAGCGATGAGCGACGTCCTCGCGGACCGCATCGAGCGCATGGAGCGCTTCGTCAAGCGGATGAACGAGGTCGAGCGCGACCTCACCTCCCCCTATGTGCGCCCCAAGGATGCGGCGACGCTGATTCTGGTCGACCGCGACGGCCGCGTGCCCAAGGTCCTGCTCGGCAAACGCCATCACGGTCACAAATTCATGCCGGGGAAATTCGTCTTTCCCGGCGGCCGCGTCGATCCGGCCGATCGGAACATGCCGGCGGCACGACCGCTCGATCCTTCGACCGAAGCGCACCTGATGAAGCGGCTGCAGCGCCCGAGCGCGGCCAAGGCACGCGCGTTCGCGCTCGCCGCCATCCGCGAGACGTTCGAGGAGACCGGCCTCCTCCTCGGCGTGCGCGGCCGCGCCACGACAAAGGTCCCGCGCGGGCCGTGGATCGCGTTCGCCGCGGCGAATATCCTTCCCGATCTCGGCGCATTGCACTTCATCGGCCGCGCCATCACCCCGCCGGGCCGGCCGCGCCGGTTCGACGCGCGCTTCTTCACCATGGATGCGAGCGCGATCGCGCAGCGCATCGACGGCGTGATCGGTCCCGACGCCGAGCTGGTGGAACTCGTGTGGATGCCGCTGAAGGACGCCAAACAGCTCGACATGCCGGCGGTGACGGGCGTGATGCTGGAAGAGCTCGACGCGCGCATCGCCGACGGCTTCGCCCACGAGCTGCCGGTTCCGTTCTACAGCATGCCGCGCGGGCGCTTCCGGCGCGACATGTTGTGATGCATTCCGTGCGCATTGACATTGGCCCGCCGGCGGCTAGGTTGCGCGCGCATCAACGCGATCGAGGCTCGCCATGGCGAAGGCCACCACCATCAAAGTGAAGCTCGTTTCCAGCGCCGATACCGGTTTCTATTACGTGACGCGCAAGAACTCGCGCACCATGACCGACAAGCTGGTGAAGAAGAAATACGATCCGGTCGCCAAGAAGCACGTCGAATTCCGCGAGTCCAAGATCAAGTGAGGGCGCGCCGCGGCGACCGCGCGGCGCACGTCCTTCCGTATTTTGCGTAATTTGGCTGTGAATTAGCCGCTGGCCGAGGCCGCGACAAAGGTGGCCGGTCGGGAGCGGCGTCATGAGGAGGCCACTCGTACCGCCCCCGAACCGGCCGAACCCCACGGACCCAGGAGATGCGGCGGACCTGAGCATTCCGCAGGGTTATCAATGCGATAGGCGATGGGGCATGCGCCCGCGCCCCGGACCTGACCGGGCCAAGAGTCGCTTTCCACCGCCTCGGGCAAAGTAGCGCAACTGCCTCGGAAATCAACAAATTAGGTTGTGGATAAAGAAGAGAATTTCGTCAACCTAAACGGCCAGGATTGACCGTGGCTTTCGCTCTCGGGGCGTTCCGGGCCGAAAATGCACGCTGCGGCTCTCGGGCTCTCGGCGCCTCTGCTTCAAGCCGAGCCGAGAAAGCGGCGAATGGTTTCGATGAATTTGGCCACCGAAATCGGCTTCGACAAATAGGCCTCGCAGCCGCCTTCGCGGATGCGCTCCTCGTCGCCCTTCATCGCAAACGCAGTCACCGCGACCACCGGAATGGCCTTGAGCTCGGCGTCTTCCTTGAGCCACTTGGTCACTTCGAGTCCGGAGACTTCCGGCAGCTGAATGTCCATCAAGATCAAGTCGGGATGGTGCTTGCGGGCGAGATCGAGCGCCTCGATGCCGTTGCGCGTGCCGACGGTATTGTAGCCGTGAGCCTCCAGCAGATCGTGGAAGAGCTTCATGTTGAGCTCGTTGTCCTCCACGATCATCACGGTCTTCGACATGGCCGACCTTCCGAAATCGACGCTGTTCCCGGCGATCCGAGTCACCTGCCGCGTCGTCGCTGGTTCCGAGACTTGCGACTCAGGCATCAACGGGAGTGGATACTAGTGTGGTGGATTTGAAGTTCCTACGAGGATGCAGCAAGCTCGCATAGGAACTTCAAATCCAAAAACCACACTAGAGTCATAAGTTTGCTAGTGTCCCTTAGATTCCGAAGTTCGCACAAGAGCGTGCTGCAAGGTCTTGCGAACTTCGGAATCGGGACACTAGTGCCGAGACGTTACGGAAACGCAAACAGGCGGCCGCGGCCCATGTCAGGCCGACCCGACCGCGCCGACATCCATGGTGCGGCGGCTGAGCGCGATGTTGAACGTGTATCCGCCGAACAGGTCGACCAGGGTAATGAAGATGAGCAGGAACGCCGCCTCCCAGCGCGGCCAGGCGCCGATCAAGTGCGGCTTACCGAACACGGCGATCAGCACCACAGCGAGCGGCACCAGCGAGGCCATGCCGTCCACCACGCCGATGAAGCGACCGGTCGCCGACGGCAACGCGAAGGGAATCGAGGTGAGCTGAAACGTGAGATAGATCGCGGCGAGCCACGCCATGTTGAAGCCGAGTCGGTCCGGCGTGAACACGCCCAGCGGCGCTTCCAGGCCCAACGATCCTGCGAACCAAAAGAAGTACACTTCCCACAGCGCCAGCCCCAATGCGAAAAGAATGCTCAATCCGGCAAGGGATAGACGGCTCCGACGCATCGTCGCCTCCTCGAACAAATCGAAGTCCCCTCACCTAGCCGACATCTTGCCCTTGCGTCGAGGGACTTGATTTTACGCCTGCCGACGAGGTGAGCCGGCGCCGCCCTTGATCGCAGCCTGCAACGGAGGTTTGCTTGCCGGCCTGCCGCCGGGCGCGACTTTGCGGAGATTGCGATGACGAAGCGACGCCGGCCGGCAAGCCGTCAGGATGCGCAAGCGGCGGCCGAAGATCTCGCCATCGCCGCGCTCGGCTTCATCGCCGGTGAGCCGGAGCGGCTCGGCCGCTTCCTGGCCATGACCGGAATCGGTCCCGATTCGATCCGCGCGGCCGCGCGTGAGCCGCAATTCCTCCTCGGCGTGCTCGATCACCTCGCGGCCGATGAACCGTTGCTGCTTGCGTTTGCGGCGGAAAACGCGATCGACCCCGGCGAGGTCATAAAGGCGCGTGCTACCATGGCCGGGCGATAGTTGGGAGCGCGACCCGCCATGATCGAGTCGCTCGGACGGCTGTGAGCGACGGCGCAACGTGCGAGAGATCCATGCCCGGCTTCTGCCGCGATTGCCGCCGCGACGTGCCGGAGCGAGCCGGGCGCTGCTCCGCCTGCTGCTCGCCGCGGGTGCTGCGCCATGGCGATCTCGACGCGCTCGCGATCGCGCATGTCGATTGCGACGCCTTCTATGCCACCATCGAGAAACGCGACGACCCGTCGCTCTCCGACAAGCCGGTGATCGTCGGCGGCCGCCAGCGCGGCGTCGTGCTCACCGCCTGCTACGTCGCACGCACGTTCGGCGTGCGATCGGCGATGCCCATGTTCGAGGCGCGGCGGCTGTGCCCGCACGCCAGCGTCGTTCGGCCGGACATGGAAAAATACGCGCGCGTGGGACGCCAAGTGCGCGAGCTCATGTTCAAGCTCACGCCGCTGGTCGAGCCGGTGTCGATCGACGAGGCGTTCATGGATCTGTCCGGCACCGCGCGGCTGCATGGGATGTCGCCCGCCAAGGCGCTCGCTAGTTTCGCCGGCGAGGTCGAGACGTCGCTCGGCATCACCGTGTCGATCGGGCTCTCCTGCAACAAGTTTCTCGCCAAGATCGCCTCCGATCTCGACAAGCCGCGCGGCTTCGCGGTGCTCGGCGGCACCGAGGCGGCCGCGTTCCTGGCGCCGAAGCCGGTGACGCTGATCTTCGGCGTCGGAAAGATGTCGCAGCAACGCCTGGCGCGCGACGGCCTGCGCACCATCGGGGACCTGCAGCGCGCCAGCGAGAGCGAATTGCGGCGGCGCTACGGCGTCGAGGGCGCCAGACTCGCGCGCCTCGCCCGCGGTCTCGACGACCGGCCGGTCAGGGCCGAGCGCGAGGCTAAGAGCATTTCGGCGGAAACCACCTTCGACCGCGACATCGCCGACTTCCGCCCACTGGAGCTGCGGCTGTGGCGCCTCGCCGAAAAAGTCTCCGCCCGGCTCAAGACCAATGCGCTCGCCGGCTCGACCGTGACGCTCAAGCTCAAAACCGCCGATTTCCGCATCCGCACCCGGGCGCAGTCGCTCAGTCACCCGACCCAGCTCGCCGGGCGGATTTTCGCCGCCGGGCGCGACCTCCTCGCGCGCGAAACCGACGGCACGATGTTCCGCCTGATCGGCATCGGCCTCTCGGCGCTCTGCGACGCCGACGGGGCTGATTTCGCCGACCTCATCGACCGTCGCAGCGCCGAGGCCGAGCAGGCGATCGACCGGCTGCGCGAACGCTTCGGCGATGAAGCCGTCATCAAAGGGCTTGCGCTCGACGGCGACAACGAGGACGAATGAGCCAAGGCGCTGGACGAATGCGCCGCGGCCGGTGTTAGACTTCGGCTCGAGGTGGCATCCATAACGAGCCGGGAGGATTTGCAATGACGATGCTGGCGATGCGCAATTCGATGGTCGGCATGCTGGCCTGCGCGATAATGTTGGGGGCGATGAGCGCAGCGACCGCCCAGACCCAGCTCAAGGTGATGGTCTTCCCGGGCCTGTCCAACTTGTCGATCTACGCGGCCCAACACAAAAATCTGTTCGCCAAGCACGGCCTCGCGATCGAGCTATTGTATACGCCCAACTCCGACGTGCTGCGCAACGGGCTCGCCAAAGGCGATCATCAGATCGCGCACGCCGCGGTCGACAACGCGGTGGCGATGGTCGAACTCGCCAAGGCGGACGTCGCCATCGTGACCGGCGGCGACAACGGCTTCAACCGCATCTTCGTCCAGCCGGAGATCAACGCCTACGCCGAACTCCGCGGCAAGACGGTCGTGGTCGACGCCCCCAATACCGCGTTTGCCTTGCTGCTCTACAAGGTGCTCAAGGACAACGGCCTCAACAAAGGCGACTACGTGGTCAAGCCGGTCGGAGGCACGACGGCGCGGCTCGAGGCCATGACCAAAGACAAAGCGAATGCCGCCGCCGGCGTGCTCAATCCGCCGTTTACGTTCCGCGCCAGCGACGCCGGATTGAAGGACATGGGCGCGGCGGCGAAGGCGGTCGGCGCCTATCAGTCCGACGGCGCGTTCGTCATGCGCGAATGGGCGAAGGCCAACAGCGACACGCTCGTGCGCTATATCAGCGCCTGTATCGAAGGCCGCCGCTGGGCGCTCGACCCCGCCAACAAGGCGGAAGCCATCGCGCTGCTCGCCGATCGTCTCAAGCTCGCGCCGCAGGTCGCGGCGCAATCCTACGCGGTGGCGACCGATCCGGCCGAGGGCATCGCCAAGGACGCGAAATTGGACATGGACGGCTTCAAGAACGTGCTCAAGCTGCGCGCGGAGATCGAAGGACAATGGGGCGGCAGTCCGCCGCCATCCGAGAAATATCTCGATCTGTCGTATTACGATCGCGCCCTGGCGAGCATCCGATGACGGACCGTCACTTGCACGGCGCGGTGTCGCGAAGCTCGATCGCGATGAGCTCGCCGCTGATGGCGAAATCGTTGTAATCGAGCATCAGCGCGCGCGACACGCCGTTCTCGTAGACCTCGAACTTGATGGCGTAGACCGGCGCCTGGTCGCTGCTTCGCGCCGTTTTGTCGAAATAGCTCACCGTGACCGGCCATCGCTTGAGGCCGGCAAGCGCCTGTTTGCCCGCGGCAGCATCGTTCGGGACGCGCTCGTTGGGCGCGATCTCGGCACCGATGACGGTGAGCGTGTCGTAGACTTTCTCACCCTTCTCCGAGCCGTCGTAGACGGGAAGCTCCAGAATGTTTTTGCCTTCGCGCGCGGCCGCGATGATCCGCCGCATGTGCTCGGTCGGAAACACCATGCCCACCTCGAGGTCGAACGTCTTGGCCGCCGGCTGGTTGAGGGTAACCGCGACCTTGTCGCGCTGGCGTTCGGCTTCCCCATCGACGGAATCGAGCAGCGTCTCATTGAGATAGTTCTGCGATTTGAAGATGAACTTCTTGGCCGCGCCGTCTTCCCAGGTGGTCGAACGCAGGTCGCTGAGCGTGACCTTGCCCTCGCCGTTGTCGAGTTCCGACACCTGGCGGAATTGCAGGGCATAACCCTCGCAGGCATTGCCGGAGAAATCGTAGAGGATACGCCCACGCGCGGCGACCGCGGAATTGCCCCGCGTTTGCGCGAGCTTGAGTTCGTAGATCGCGCGGTGGGATGCAAGCTCGCCCCCCGGCGGCAATGCGGTTGCGTGCCGTACGCCCAAACCGACCAACGCGAGCGCCGCCGCCACGATGACCGTGCCGAGCGCAGACCTGCCGAGGATCGTCATCGCAATTTGCCTCCGCGCCGCCCGATTGCGGCGCAACATAGGGATGCGGCCCGCCTCCTGCAACCATGCTCCCGGAACGCGCTTGTCCGTGGCTTGCATGACAAGGCCCAATCGGCGAAGACAACGCACCCCGCCTTAAAGCGCAGCAGGAGGATTTCATGGCCGGAACGGTTGAAAAAAAGCTCGCGGAACTCGGAATTGCGCTCCCCACGCCCGCAAGCCCCGTCGCCAACTACATCCCTTTCGTCCGCGTCGGCGCACTGCTGTTCGTTTCGGGTCAGATCTGCCTCGACGCGGGCGGCAAGCTCGTCGCCAAGGGCAAGCTCGGCAATGGCGTATCCCTCGAGGACGGCCAAAAAGCGGCACGCGCCTGCGCGGTCAACGTGTTGGCGCAGGTCAAGGCGGCGCTCGGCGATCTCGACAAGATCAAGCAGGTGGTCCGCTTGGGCGGCTTCATCAATTCCGATCCCGGCTTTCTCGACGGCCCCAAGGTGATGAACGGCGCCTCCGACCTCATGGTCGCGGCGCTTGGCGACAAGGGCCGGCACGCGCGGACGACGGTCGGCGTCGCCGTGCTGCCGGGAGACGCCGCGGTCGAGGTCGAGGGCATTTTCGAGGTCGGCTGACGCGCCTCCATGCCCGATCTCGATTGGCTGATCGCACGGCCGGTGGCGCACCGAGGGCTGCATGATCAAAAAAGCGTCATCGAGAACACACCCTCGGCATTCGCCGCCGCGATCGCGGCGCGCTACGGCATCGAATGCGATCTGCAGATCAGCGCCGACGGCGAGGCAATGGTGCACCACGACGACGCGCTCGGCCGGCTGACCGAAGGCAGCGGCCGCCTCGACGCGACGACGGCGGCGGAACTCAAGCGCGTTGCCTTCAAGGCGACCGGCGACCGCATGATCACGCTCGGCGAATTGTGCGACCTGGTCGCCGGCCGCACCACGTTGCTGATCGAAATGAAGAGCCGGTTCGATGGCGATCGGCGGCTCGTCAGCCGCGTCGCCAGCGTGCTGTCGGGCTATCGCGGCCCGGCCGCGGTGATGTCGTTCGATCCGGCGCAGATCGCGGATCTGCGCACCATCGCGCCGCAGCTTCCGCGCGGCATGGTCGTGGAAAAGTACGGGTGGGGCGAGGTCGCGGCCGCGCCCAAGCGCGCGATAATGTTCTTCCCACAGATGGTGTCCGCGCGACCGCAATTCATCGCTTACGCGGTGCGCGACCTGCCGGCGCTGTTGCCGGCGGTCGCGCGCAGCGTCTTGCGCCTACCGCTGCTCACCTGGGCCGTGCGCAGCGTGGATGACCGGCGCAAGGCCGCGCGCTATGCCGACCAGATGATCTTCGAGGGGTTTCGGCCGTAAACTTGCATGACGAAGCCCATGATCGAACTGACCCTGCGCGTGGCGAATTCCATCGGCGACGTGACCGCTGAGGCCTGGGACGCGTGCGCCAATCCGGCATGGCCCGATCGCGGGAACGGGGCCGACGGCCCCTGCCCGGCGGTTGCCAATCTCCAAAGCTCCGCATTAGGAGATCGGTATAACCCGTTTATCTCGCACGATTTCCTGTCCGCGCTCGAGGTCTCGCAATCGGTCCGCGGCCGTACCGGTTGGCAGCCGATGCACCTCCTCGCCGAAGACGCAGACGGCGTCTTGCTCGGCGCCGTCCCCTGCTATGTGAAGTCGCATTCGCGCGGCGAATACGTCTTCGACCATGGCTGGGCGGACGCCTATGAACGGGCCGGGGGCAGCTACTATCCCAAGCTGCAGGTTTCCGTGCCGTTCACGCCCGCGACCGGCCGCCGATTGCTCGCGCGCGCGGGGCCGTACGCCGACGCGGTGCGCGCGCATCTTGCCGATGCACTCACCGATATCTGCCGGCGGGCCGGCGCCTCGTCGGTTCACGTCACCTTCCCGACCGAGCCGGAATGGGACTTGCTGGGCGCGCGCGGCTACCTCAAGCGCACGCACCAGCAGTTCCATTGGGAGAACGCCGGCTACGCGACCTTCGACGCGTTCCTGGCCGCGCTCGCCTCGCGCAAGCGAAAGACCATTCGGCGCGAACGCGCGGACGCACTCGCGGCCGGCATCAGCGTGCATTGGCTGATCGGTACGGATCTCACCGAAAGCGTGTGGGACGCCTTCTTCAACTTCTACATGGAAACCGGCTCGCGCAAATGGGGTCGTCCCTATCTTACGCGGGAGTTTTATTCGCTCGTCGGCGAGAAGATGCGCGACCGCATCCTGCTGGTCATGGCCAAGCGCAACCGGCGCTTCATCGCCGGCGCCATCAACTTCATCGGCTCCGACACGCTGTTCGGCCGCCACTGGGGCGCACTCGAGCACCACCCGTTCCTGCACTTCGAGCTCTGCTATTATCAGGCCATCCAATACGCCATCGAGCACAAGCTCGCCCGCGTCGAGGCCGGCGCCCAGGGCGAGCACAAAATTTCGCGCGGCTATCTGCCGACGACGACCTATTCGGCGCATTACATCGTCGATCCGGCGCTGCGGCGCGCGATCGAGGATTTCCTCAAGCACGAGCGCGCTTATGTAGCGGCAGCGCACGCCGAGCTCGCGGACACCGCGCCGTTCCGCAAGGGGTGAGGGACCATCTAACTGTCGTCCCCGCGCATAGCGCGTCCTCAAGGGCGTTCACGCCCGTCTTCGACGGGCTATGGACGCGCGTAAACGCGCTTATGCTAGGGGACCCATAACCACCGGCTCTGGAATATGGGTCCCCGCGTTCGCGGGGACGACAGCAACAATGATCAGCCAAATGGCGCGCCGTCGGCTACGGTCGCGGCCGTCGAAGCACATGCGACGGGAGCAAGACCATGCCGGCTTACGACCCCAGCAACATCTTCGCCAAAATCCTGCGCGGCGAATTGCCGTGCTACAAGATCTACGAGGACGACAAAGCGTTCGCCTTTCTCGACATCATGCCGCGCGCGAGCGGCCATGCGCTGGTCCTGCCGAAAGCGCCCGCCCGCAACATCCTCGATGCTTCTCCCGATGACCTCGCCCACGTCATCAAGGTCGCGCAGAAGATCGCCAAGGCCAGCGTCGAGGTGTTCGCCGCCGACGGCGTCACCATCCAGCAGTTCAACGAGAGCGCCGGCGGCCAAGTGGTGTTCCACCTGCACGTCCACATCATCCCGCGCAAAATCGGCGTGGCGATGAAGCCCCCGGCCAGCGTGAAGGAGGCGCCGGACGTGCTCGCCGAGCAGGCCAAGCAGTTGGCTGCCGCGTTGCGGTGAGGCGCGCCCCTGAAGCGGTATCAGGTGTCGCCTTTGTGCAACGCAGCCAAATAAAGCGTCCGCCCAGTTGAGGAAAGGCTTCTGCGCAATTGCCGGCAACCGGTTGGCGTGTAAGGTTCTACTGGGGGATTCGACGTGCGAACCGGGACGAGCCACGCGAGCCAAAACCGTTCGTGCGTCCGCGACCGCGAGGTCGCGGATGAACCGGTCGGCATCCCGATCAGCCGCCGCGCCGGCCTGATGGGCGCCAGCGCGCTTGCCGGGGGAGGTTTGCGCGGGCTTGCGATCGCGGCCGGGATGGTCGCCGTCTTCGGTGGCGCGCCAGCCTTCGCAGGATGTCTCTCCTTCAATGGCGGTTTGGCCGGCCTTTGTAACGCCGCGGGCGCGAGCGGCGTGAATGCCACTGCAGTGGGCTCGGGTGCAAACGCGAACGGAACCAATGCCACCGTTTACGGCGATAGCGCCGGTGCGACCGGCCAGGCCGCAACCGCGACCGGCGCGTTCAGCACCGCGACCGGCGACAACGCGACCGCCACGGGCAAGAGTGCCAACGCGACCGGCACGACCGCGAGTGCGTTCGGACAGGGCAGCGTCGCCAACGGCGACGCCACGACCGCGATCGGTCAGGCCAGCAGCGCCGGTGCGACAGGCGCGACGGCGATCGGCCAGGGCGCGAACGCGAGCGCGTCGAATTCGGTGGCGATCGGCACCGGTTCGGTCGCCAACGTCGCCAACACCGTCTCGGTCGGCGACGTCGGCAGCGAGCGCAAAATCGTCAACGTCGCCGCCGGCACGCTCGCGGCGGGCAGCACCGACGCGGTCAACGGCAGTCAGATCCTGACCGCCAACCAGCGCGTGGCCGCGGCCTTCGGCGGCGGCGCCGGCCTCGACCTCAACGGCCAGCTCACCGCGCCGAGCTACACCATCCAGGGCACGATCTACAGCGACGTCGGCAGTGCCTTCAGCGCGGTCAATACGCAACTCAGCGGGGTCAATACGCAACTCAGCGCGGTCAGCGGCTCCAGCACCTATTACAAAGCCAACAGCACGGGTCCCGCGGCGCAGGCCACGGGCAGCAACGCGCTCGCCATGGGCAGCAACGCGCAAGGGAGCGGCGCCGACGCGATCGCCATCGGCAGCAATGCGCTGGCGACGCAGTCGGGATCGATTGCGCTGGGCAAGAACGCGGCGTCGACCGGCGCCAACGCCGTTGCCATCGGCACCAACGCGCTCGCCACCGGCTCGGTCGCGGTCGGGAATGGCGCATCGGCGGCCGACGGCGGTGCTCCGCGACCGCGGTCGGCAATTCGGCGAGCGCCACCACCGCGAATGCCGTGGCTGTGGGACAGAGCGCGACGGTGCTGGCGGTGAACGGCACGGCGCTCGGCGCCGGCGCCGTGGTGCAGGCTGCCGCCACCAATTCGGTCGCGATCGGGCAAGGCTCGGTGGCGAGTGCGCCCAACACCGTGTCGGTCGGCGCACCCGGCAGCGAGCGGCGCATCACCAATGTCGCGCCAGGAATAAGCGCAACCGACGCTGCCACGGTCGGTCAACTCTCGAGCGCCGCCTCGGGCCTCCAATCGCAGATCTCGGGCCTCCAATCGCAGATCAACGAGAACGATCGCCGCGTGCGCGACGGCGTGGCGGTCGCAATGGCCGCCGGCGGCGTGCCCGCAGTACCGCAAGGCCGCAAGGTCGGCGTGTTCGGCAACATCGCAACCTACGACGGGCACGGAGCCGCAGGGATGGGCATTACCGGCGTCCTGTACGAGACGCGCGGCTATCAGGTTCAAGCCAACGGGGCGGTCGGGGTGGGTTTCGATACATCGGTCGTGGGCGCCCGCGGCGGCGTCGCCATGTTCTGGTGAACCGTCGGCGACGGGATCAATGCCACGGGCGGCCGCACGCACCGATTTCGCGTCGCCGGATGCCGCTCGATGCCAATGTGGCGAGTGCTGGATTTGCCGACGGATTCCAGTACGTTGGTGCCGGCACTCCGGCTGGCGTGACCTCGCATGGCCATACGCAACAAATCCATCGATTCCACCCGGCGCCTGGCTCGCATGATCGCCGTCGTGCGCCCGGCCGTGGCCATCATCGCGGGAATGGCCTTGTCGAGCGCACAGCTGCAAGCGCGGGGGTTGGCGCCGGTGCAGACCGCGCAGGCGCCCGCCCCCAAGGCTGCACCGAACGGGCCGGCTCCGAAGCAGCAGCCTTCGCCGCCGCAGGCGCCCAAGCCGGCGCAGATCGATCGCAACGGCGTTTTGATCCTGGTCCGCTCGACCCTGCTCGCCCTCGACCAGGCCAACAGGACCGGCAATTACACGGTCTTGCGCGATCTCGGTTCGCCGGATTTCCAGAACAACAGCGCGGCGCGGCTCGCCGAAATCTTCACCCAACAGCGCCACGACAATATCGACTTGTCCGGAGTCGCGGTCATCGACCCGCAGCTCACCCTGCTGCCGCAGATCGAACCCAACGGCATGATGCGCATGGCGGGCTTCTTTCCCTCCGTGCCGACGCAGGTGAATTTCGAACTGGTTTTCGCGCCGGTCGGCGGACGATGGCGCTTGTTCGCGCTCTCGGTCTCGTTCGGCCAAGCGGCGCCGGTCGCGCCGAAGCCTTGACACGCGCTCATACCGACCTTCGTAATGACTTGAGATTTTGACGGCGCGCTCGCGCCACCGCTTACCACAAAAGACGGATCATACATGCGTGCAGGGGCGGTGGTGGGCATCGGCGGCGCGCGCACAGTTTCGATCTGACCGGCCGCTGCATCAGCTCGCCGGAGCGGCGTCATACGTGGCCGGCCGAACCCCTCCAGCACCATGTCGAGGTCCTGCGGCGCAGCGACCGAGCGCGCTGTCCGGGCACAGCGCAGCGCGGAGTGATGTGAGAGTGCCGCAGTTTTCGGCGCGGACGGCGTCACCCTTCCGCAGTTCAACGAAAGTGCGGGGGGGCCCGTACCCGGAAGGGTCACAGTCCGTAAGCGAGCACGCCAAGCATGAGCACGACCTCGCCGGCGACAACGCCCGCCACGCACCCACATGAACAGCTCGGATTCGTCTGCGACGCCGCGGGCGACGACGAGCCCGAGCATGCGCCAGATTTCACTGGGCAGAAAGCCGACCAGCACCAGTAGCGTGTAGGCATGAAGCTCGCTCATTTGAGCGCCTCGCGCAGGCGGTGGATGCCGTAGGCGAGCGATCCGGCCACGATCCCGCTCCAGAGCAGATCGAGTCCCACCTGCCAAGCGGCCATCAGCGGCCCGAGCACGAGCCCGAACGCGAGCGCCAGCCAGTCCGACATGAGGCGGCAGTTGCGCGTGGTCGAAATCAGGAAAGATATGGGCGTGAGGAAGAGCAGACCCGCGGTCAGGAGCGGCGGCAGCGAGGTGGCGAGATAGTAGCCGATCAACGTTCCCGCCTGCGCCGCGGTCATAAAGCCAAAGCCCACGCCGTTCGCGAATGGGATGCGGGCTTCCCGCGGCAGCTGAGGCAGCAGCCGCAGCGCCTCGATCCACATGGTCACCGCGGTGAGATGGGCGGGCAGAATGAGCGCGCGATAGGGCGTCTGCGGCCGCCTGATCAACGGCAGCAGCGAGATCACCATGGGAAGAAGGCGTGCGCTGCTCACGCCCACGGCCAGCGCAGTCTCGACCGGCGCGACGCCGGCGCCGAGCGCCGACACCAGGATCACCTGCGCCGGTCCCGCCCATACCAGCGCGGTCGAGGCCACGGCCCACCCCAGGCCGAAGCCGAAATCTTGCGTCAATGCTCCGATGCCGACGTAGGTCCCGATCACGACATAGGCCAGAACCGACCGCCATGCGGCCCGAAAGCCGGCAAAGAACACGGCGGTCGCCGAGCGTCTCGGGGAGTCGGTGGGAGGCGGCGGCGGCATGAGCTCGCGGAGCTGTCCCACGGCGCGATCACGGGTGCAATCGCGCTTTGGTCAAACCTGCTCCGCCGTGCCGTCGCCCTCGATAATTGCGATGTAGCGCTTGACCGAACGTCGCACCGCGTCCTTGCCGCCGCGCGGGATGACGCGATCGAAGAACGCGCCGTAGATCACGTCGAACGGCCACGGCTCAAGCATCGCACCGATGCGGGCCACCGCCGGGGCTGAGAGCGGAATGATGTTGGGGTAGCTGCGCATGAAGCTCACGTATTTGCGGTCGGGGATCAGCTGCACGATGTCGCCGCTCAGCAGCGCCCCGCGCCCTTCGCCGCCCGCCGCCCAGTGCAGCACCGTCCCGCCGGCGAAGTGGCCGCCGCAGCGAACGAGCGTTATTTCGCGCGCGAGCGGCAAAGTATCGCCCTCCCACAGCTTGATGGCGGGGTCGGGCCGCATGATCCATTGCCGGTCGGCGGCGTGCAGATGGATGGGAACGCCGCCGAAGGCGCGGCTCCATTCCACCATCGTGGCGTAGTAATGCGGGTGGGAGATCGCGATGCCGGCAAGCCCGCCGAGCCCCTTCACGATCTCGACGGTGGCGGCATCGATGAACGGGATGCAGTCCCACAGAATATTGCCTTGGGGCGCGCGCAGGATGAGCGCGCGCTGGCCGATGGAAAATTTCGGCACCGTCCCAACCCCGATCAGGCCGGACTCGTGCTGCTGATAGCAATTGAAGTGGCGGCGCGCGAGCGCATCAAGGGTGATCCACCTCTGGCCGCCGGGCGGAACGAATTGACGCTCGTCCTCACAGATCGGGCAGGAGCGCGGCGGCGCATCCGACGGCGTAAATTGGCTGCCGCAGGTCTCGCAGATGAAGGCGGGCATTGCATCCCCGCGGACGTAGGGCGGATTAGCGTAGCGTAATCCGCCATACTGCCTGACCGGCCATCACGCAACACGTTTTGCATCCCGTCCTACACGCTTGCGGCGGCGACGATCGCGCTCGTCTTCGTGCGCAACGACTCGATGGAGCAGCGCAAACGCTGAGGCCCGCGCGCGGGCGATAGCAAAGGCTGTGCGGGGGCGATCAGCCGATCGCGTCTAGACCTTGACCAGCGGCACCTTCGGCACCGAGCCGCGCGGCGCCGAGCCGCCTTTTGGGCCGGACGGCTTGCGGCGGGGGCTGCGCCGTTTGGGCTTGGCCTCGGGAATCTTCTCGGGCTTCGGCGTCACCGGGCCGTCGAGATACTCGAAGCCGAGCTTCTCGGCGCCCGCTTCGTCCTTGACCGCGATGACGCGCACGTGGCCGCCGCCCTTGAGCTTGCCGAACAGAACTTCGTCGGCGAGCGCCTTCTTGATGTTCTCCTGGATCAGACGCGCCATCGGCCGCGCGCCCATCTGCTCGTCATAGCCGTGCTTGATCAGCCACTGGCTGGCCTCTTCCGACAGCTCGATGGTGACGTCGCGGTCGCCGAGCTGCGCCTCCAGCTGGAGCACGAATTTCTCGACCACCTTGGCGATGATCTCGGGCGTGAGATGCGCAAAGGTGATGATGGCATCGAGCCGGTTGCGGAATTCGGGCGCAAACAGCCGGTTGATCGCCTCGACGTCGTCGCCCTCGCGCTTGATGCGGGTGAAGCCGTAAGCCTGGCGCGCGAGGTCGGCCGCGCCGGCATTGGTTGTCATGATCAGGATCACGTTGCGGAAATCGACCTGCTTGCCGTTGTGATCGGTGAGCTTGCCGTGATCCATGATCTGCAGCAGCACGTTGAATAGATCGGGGTGCGCCTTCTCGACCTCGTCGAGCAGAAGAACGCAATGCGGATGCTGGTCGACACCGTCGGTGAGCAAGCCGCCCTGGTCGAAGCCCACATAGCCGGGCGGCGCGCCGATCAGCCGCGAGACGGTGTGGCGCTCCATGTATTCCGACATGTCGAAGCGGATTATTTCCACGCCGAGCGCGACCGCGAGCTGCTTTGCCACCTCGGTCTTGCCGACGCCGGTGGGACCCGAGAACAGGTAGCAGCCGATCGGCTTTTCCGGCTCGCGCAAGCCCGCGCGGGCGAGCTTGATCGAGGCGGAGAGCGCGCCGATCGCCTTGTCCTGGCCGTACACGACCTGCTTCAACGTCTGGTCGAGATGTTGCAGCACCACCGCGTCGTCCTTCGACACGGTTTTCGGCGGAATCCGCGCCATAGTGGCGATGGTGGTTTCGATTTCCTTGATGCCGATCGTTTTCTTGCGCCGGTTCTCCGGCAACAGCATCTGCGCCGCGCCGGACTCGTCGATCACATCGATGGCCTTGTCCGGAAGCCTGCGGTCGTGGATGTAGCGCGCAGACAGTTCGACCGCCGCCTTGATCGCCTCGGAGGTGTATTTGAGCTTGTGGTAGTCCTCGAAATAGGGCTTGAGGCCTTTGAGGATTTCGATCGTGTCCGGAACGGTCGGCTCATTGACGTCGATCTTCTGGAACCGGCGTACGAGCGCACGGTCCTTTTCGAAATACTGCCGGTACTCCTTGTAGGTGGTCGAGCCGATGCAGCGCAGCGTGCCCGAGGCGAGCGCCGGCTTGAGCAGGTTCGAGGCGTCCATCGCGCCGCCGGAGGTGGCGCCGGCGCCGATCACGGTGTGGATCTCGTCGATGAACATGATCGCGCCGGGATAGGCCTCGAGCTCCTTGATCACCTGCTTGAGCCGCTCCTCGAAATCGCCGCGGTAGCGCGTGCCCGCGAGCAGCGTGCCCATGTCGAGCGCGAACACGGTGGCGTTCCTGAGCACGTCGGGGACTTCGCCGTGCACGATGCGCCGCGCCAGGCCTTCGGCGATAGCGGTCTTGCCGACGCCGGCATCGCCGACGAACAGCGGGTTGTTCTTCTGCCGGCGGCACAGCACCTGGATGGTGCGGCTGATCTCGGCCGCGCGCCCGATCAACGGATCGATCCTGCCCTCGCGCGCCTTCTTGTTGAGGTTGATGCAATAGGCCTCGAGCGCGTCGCCCTTCTTTTTGGTCTCGTCGCCGGTCTTGGTATCGGTATCCTCCTCGGCGCCGCGCACCGGGCGCGCTTCCGACATGCCCGGCCGCTTGGCGATGCCGTGGCTGATGTAATTGACGGCGTCGTAGCGCGTCATGTCCTGCTCTTGCAGGAAATAAGCGGCGTGACTCTCGCGCTCGGCGAAGATCGCGACCAGCACGTTGGCGCCGGTCACCTCCTCGCGACCCGACGACTGCACGTGGATGACGGCGCGCTGGATGACGCGCTGGAAGCCGGCGGTCGGTTTGGAATCCTCGTTGCCGTCGCTCACCAGATTCTCGAGCTCGCTTTCGAGATAGGCGGTGAGGCTCCGTCGCAGCTTGTCGAGGTCAACGTTGCACGCGCGCATGACCGCGGCGGCGTCCTGATCGTCGATCAGCGCAAGCAGAAGATGTTCGAGGGTCGCGTATTCGTGATGGCGCTCGTTGGCAAGCGCCAGGGCGCGGTGCAGGGACTGTTCGAGATTGCGCGAAAACGTCGGCATGTCGGTTCCCGTGTCAACGCGTTATATATGGCCCCGGCGTTCCCACTTTTCCATCGTCGTTACTTTTTTTCCATCACGCACTGCAGAGGATGCTGGTGTTTGCGAGCAAAGTCCATAACCTGCGTCACCTTGGTCTCGGCCACCTCGTACGTATAGATGCCGCATTCGCCGATGCCATGCTGATGCACGTGCATCATGATTCGGTGGGCGCTCCCGTGGTCCTTGTTGAAGAAGCGCTCGAGCACATGGACCACGAACTCCATAGGCGTGTAATCGTCGTTCAACAGCAACACGCGGTAGAGATTGGGCCGCTTGGTCTGCGGCTTGGTCTTGGTGATGACCGCGGTGCCCGGCGCGCCCGCCCCTCGCCGTTTGCTGTTGTCGTCATCGCCTTGACGCGGGGCACCCGGTCTATTTGCGGCGCTTGCATTCATCGCGGTTGGTCTTCGGCTCATGGGTACTTTACGGGTCAGGACGTGGCAGCTTTGGGGCGCAAGAACAGCGGACCATCGATGCTTCATAATAAGGACGTCGCCGCCCCGGTTCCAGATTGTCATATTCCCGCGATTCGTCAGGAATTCCGACGTATTTTGTTTTGCAAAACCCGTGCCGGCCCGCCGGTGGCGGTTCAATCGACCGACTCAAATGCGGACAATTCGGGGCAAATTCGCCGGAAACCTGCGGATTTCTCCCGCGCCGTTGCAAGCTGCATGCGCTCGCAACCCGCCGGCGGCGAGAAGACGCGTTCGTAACGCCGCCGCCAGCGATCACCGGGCGAGGCCTGTGCGACGGCGCTGCATTGCCACCCTTGCGCGAGCAAGCTTCGTGCAAAAACAAAGCCCGGCACGTGCGGCCGGGCTCTTCAACTTGTGAACTGCGCCGAGTATGACGCGTTACTTCACCGAAGCGACTTTCCCGAACTGGCTCTCGAACGGCTTATAAGCCTCCTTGGCGAGGTCGGCGTAAAGCTCGCCCAGCTTGGTCGCCTCCGCCACGAAGGTCTCATAGGAGCTCTTGGCATAGTCGGTCTGCACCTCGATCGCCTTTTCGAGCGACTTCGCGCCCATGAGCTTCTCGGTGGCGGCGGTGCTTTGCTCGAAAACCTTCTTGGAGAAATCCGCGATCTCAACCGTGATCGCCTGCAGGCTCTTGGAAAACGCCCCGAACGACTTCAGCGTCGCATCCATATTGTCCTTCCCCAACTTCTGCATCTCGTCGATATTCCTGACCATCTTCTACCTCCCGGCGGCGTCGCCGATTGCGTGTGACTTTTCCCACCTGTCTCCAGCCAGCGAGCCGGATGACTCTCCAGCCAGCGAGCCGGATGACACGGATATATTGCAGTGCACAAAAAAGTCAAGCTCTTATTTTGCAGTGCAATATGGTAGTCCGGTCCGGGGTTTAACGGTTTTGCAATCGGCCTGCCCTAGCCTCGACGAGCGTGCCGCGTGAGCGGCGGTGGAGAGCCGTCAAGGCTCAAAATCGCAAAGTCGCAGGACGCCAAAAAGGTCGGAAAAATTCAGAAAACCGCCCTTTTTGACTCGTCCAATCGCTTCACCTCGGCACGACAGGGGTGTCAGCGCTTCGCACGGAGCGCGAAGGGGAACGAGGGACGGGGGAAATATCATGCTGCGGATCCGGACCGGAGCCCGTTACGGGCTTCGTTGGGGTTTGTTCGGTTTTGTTGCTGCAGTTCTCACGCTATCAGCCGACCCAATAAACGCCGCGCCTTACGCGGATATCGTCGTGGACGCCAATTCCGGCGCGGTGCTGCACGCCACCAATCCGGACGCGCGGCGACACCCGGCGTCGCTCACCAAGATCATGACGCTCTATCTGCTGTTCGAGCAGCTCGACGCCGGCAAACTCAAGCTCGACACGCCGCTCAAGGTCTCCGCCGAAGCCTCCGGACAGTCGCCGACCAAGCTTGGTCTCAAGCCCGGAAGCACGCTCGCGGTCGAAGACGCGATCAAGGGCATGGTCACGCGTTCGGCCAACGACGCCGCCGTCGTGGTTGCGGAGGCGATCGCGGGCAGTGAGGACGATTTCGCCAGGCTGATGACGCGCAGGGCGCAAGCGCTCGGCATGAATAACACCGTCTACAAGAACGCCTCCGGCCTGCCCGACGACGACCAAATCACCACCGCGCGCGACCAATCCACGCTCGGCCGCGCCATCCAGGAACGCTTCCCGCGCTATTACAAATATTTCTCGATCCGCTCGTTCACCTTCCGTGGCGAGTCGATCTCCAACCACAATCACCTGCTCGGAAAGGTCGAGGGCGTCGACGGCATCAAGACCGGCTACATCAACGCCTCGGGATTCAATCTGGTGACGTCGGTGCATCGCGGAAATCGTTATCTCGTCGCCGTCGTCATGGGCGGCAGCAGCGGCGGCAGCCGCGACGCGCGCATGCGCGAGCTGATCAACGACAAGATCGCGCTAGCGTCGATCAAGCGCACGGCGCCGATGGTCGCCGAGGCGAGCGGGACACCGGATGTGAGGCCCGAACCGATGGTCGTGACCAAGGCCGAAGCCAAGCCCGCGCCGATGGCCGTGGCCAAGGCGGAGCCCAAGTCGGATCCTAAGTCGGAGCCTAAGCCTCAGCCGATGGTCGTGACCAAGGCCGAGCCGAAAGTTGCTGCGGCCAAAGTCGAACCGAAGGAGGCGCCGAAGGCTGAGGCCAAAGCCGAGCCGCGGTTCGCCGTCGCCAGCGCAACGAGCTTGCCCGTGCGCTTCAATTCGGCCGCGCCGCCGGCCGAACCAGCGGCGTTGCGGTCGGAGCCCGCCGCCGCGGCCACGCTGACGCAAACGCAGATCGCCGCCGGCTCGACCGATCCGATCCGGCCCGTGCTGGTCAAGACGCTGACGGTGAGACCCGGCGTGCGGACGGCCTCGCTCGCGGCATCGCAGGTTGCTTTGCCCGCTGCCGAAGCTCAGCCCGTTGCGGCGCCCGCGCCAATGGCCGCCGCGAAGGCGGAGCCGGCGGCACCGCCGCCCGCGCCCATCGCGGCCGAACCACCGGCACCACCGCCCGCTCCCGTGGCTGCGGCAAAACCAGAGCCCGCCGCCGTCCCGCCAGAGGTTGCGACCAAGCCCGAGCCGGCCGCAGCGGCGATCGCGGCAAAGGAAGAGCCCGCGGCATCGCCACCCATGGCAGCGGTCGCGGCAGCCGCAGCCAAGCCTGAGCCGGCCGCAGAGCCAGCCAACGCACCACGTCCGGGCGCGTCGAGCGCGCCGCCCGCGCCTGTTGCCGCCGCAGCGCCCGTCGTACCTACTCCGAAGCCCGCGCCCGTTGCGCCCGCGGCGAAGGTCGCGGCCGCCACATCGACGGCAAAGCCGGCCGCAGCCGCGCCTACCGCAAAGCCGCAGCACCGAGCGGGCTGGATCATTCAAGTCGGCGCGTTTCCCGCCGAGCAGGCCGCCCAGCAGCGCCTCTCCACCGTGCAAAGCAAGGCGTCGAAAATGCTCAGCGGCGCGGAAGCCTTCACCGAAACGGTCGATAAGGGAGGCACCACCTATTATCGCGCGCGCTTTGCCGGACTCGACAAGGACAAGGCGGAAGCCGCCTGCAAATATCTCAAGAAAAACGACGTCGAATGCGTCACCGTCAAGAACTGACGTCGAAGCGAATGACAGGGGCCCGCGTCGCACAGGAGCCGCCAGTGTCGCGTCGATCAAAGGAGTTCAGCGATGGCGGCGCAAAAGCACCTCCTTGGCTTCATTCACGCGGGCCGCGAGATACGTCGACCCCCCTTGGTCGGGATGCAGTTTCTTCATGAGCGCGCGGTGGGCGCGCCCGATGTCCTCCGCACTCGCCCCCGGCTCCACGCCAAGGATCTGATAGGCCTCCTCCTCCGTCATTTTGCCGCCGCTCCACGCCCGGCGGTGCGTGCCCGGTGCCGCGTCACCTTGCGCGTGTTCACGCCAGGCGGGCTCCCGGCGGTCGAGATACGCCATAAGTAGCGAGCGGCTTTCCTCGTCGATCTCGGGGAGGAAGCCGGTCAGCGTTGCGACGTCGAGCGCGTCCAGCGCCGCGCCTTCGTGCCGGCCGGCGAGGATGCGTCCGCGCATGGCGCCGGTGTCGTGATCGAGCTCCATCTCCATGAAGGCCGAACGCACGCGCGAGACCTGGCCCGCGCTCTTTTGCGTGCGCGCGGCGAAGCCGGGTATGCTCCACGGCAACCATCCCAAAAGGCCGAGGCCGGTGAGGCCGAGCGGGATGGCGATGTCGAGCCGCCCGCGCACCCCGAGCAGCCCGGCCGCGGCGAGCGCACCCAACCCGCCGCCGGTCTTCAACACAACGGCGGCGGTTTGCGGGTTGACCTTGGTGAAGGCATTGAGCGCCCATAACGCCAGCGCCAGCACCACCAGGCCGAAAATGATCGTGGCCATTACGGTCTCATCTGCTCGAGCAGCTTGGTTGCGCCGCTCTGACGTCGCGCCGAGAGATCGGCGAGCGCGCGCATGCCGCCCGCGGCATAGGCGGCGGCCGCGCGCAACAGCTCGCCGAGTTCATGGGCCGCGCCCGGATCGAAGCGGCAATACGCGCCGCGCGTCAGACGCGCGATCTCGCGAAAAGCTTGTTCGGTGATGGGATCATCGCCTTCCTGGAACATGAAGGCGGGCACCCCGAGAAGCCCGAGCGCGCCGGCGGCGTGACAAAGCTCGTCGAGCTTTTCCTCCATGGCGTCGCCGACGAAAACCAGGGCCTGCACCTTGGTGGTCTGCGTCTCGCGCTTGGCGTGGGCGATGATCTTGCCGATCTGGGTATGGCCGCCGCGGCAGTCGATCCGCTCCATCAGCATGCCCAGCCGCTCGGCCTGCGAGACCCAGTGCGAAGCCCGGCACTCGCCGAGGCCGCGGTAATAGACGAGCTGCACGTCGAGGCCGCCGATTGCCGCCGCCTCGCGGAACATGTCGGCCTGCAGCCGGCAGGCCGTATCCCACAAGGGTTGACGGCTCATGGTCGCGTCGAGCGCGAAGATGAGCCGTCCCCGCCGCCCGGGCTCGCCGGTCGGAGCGAGGCCCTTCACCTTGGCAAGGAACGCGTCGATCTCCGCGCGCGTGGCGGTTGCCGCCGGTGCGCGGCTGTGATCCGTCGGTGAGCGGTCGTGACGATCGTTGGCCATGGCAGCAGGCATTTAACGGGCGAAACTCCCACCCATAAGGTGGCCATATCCGGCTTGCGGCGCAATGCCCGCGCCTGTGCGTGCCGAGCGCAGCGCGGCACACGTGGCCTCCCCGCCGCAGCTTTGGTAACTTGCCCGCCGCGAACCCAACCCCACGAAGCCTGTTCCATGCCCATTCGAGTCGTGCGCACGGTGTCGGCATTGCGCCGCGCCGTCATGCGGTGGCGGGCGGCGGGCGAGCGGATCGCGCTGGTTCCCACCATGGGCGCGCTCCATGCCGGTCATCTCGCGCTGGTGCGGGCGGCGCGGCGACGCGCGCGACGCGTCGTCGTCTCGGTCTTCGTCAATCCCGCGCAATTTGCGCCGCATGAGGATTTTGCGAGTTATCCGCGCAGCTGGGACACCGATCTCGCGGCGCTTTCAGCCATGGGCGTCGACCTCGTCTGGGCGCCAGCCGTGGCGGCGATGTATCCTCCCGGTTTTGCCACCCGCATCGTCCCGCAGGGGCCGGCAACGGCGGGACTCGAGGACAAGGTTCGCCCGCACTTCTTTTCCGGCGTGGCTACGGTGGTGGGAAAACTCTTGATCCAATGCACGCCCGACCTCGCGATGTTCGGCGAGAAGGACTACCAGCAGCTCTTGGTGGTGACGCGGCTGGCGGCAGACCTGGATTTGCCGGTGAAGATCGTCGCGGTCGCGACCGTGCGCGAAGCGGACGGCCTCGCTTTGTCCTCGCGCAACAGCTATCTGTCGGCAGGCGAGCGCGCGGCCGCGCCCACGCTTTACCGCGTGCTCGAGGATTGCGCCGGCAAGATTGCGCGCGGGGCGCTCCCCGCGCGCGCGCTCGACGAAGCCGCTGCCGCCATCGGGCGCGCCGGCTTCGTGCTCGACTATCTCGAAGCCCGCCACGCCGACACCCTCGCGCCGTTATCCTCGCTCGCGGATGGTCCGATCCGGCTGCTCGTGGCCGCGCGCATCGGCAAGACGCGGCTCATCGACAATATCGCGGTGTGAGCAATCGCTGCGATAACGGCGAGCGAAGGCGCGCGGCGCTACTTCTTCACCTTCAGCGGATCCTTGACGTCGTCGAACTTGGCGAATTCGGTGTTCCACAGCTCGCCGTTGATCTTCTCGACCTTGCGAATGTAGATGGGCTGCACGATGTCGCGCGTCTCCGGATCGATCGACATCATCCCGCGCGGGCTTTCCCATTTCATGCCCTTCATCGCGGCGATGAGGCTGTCGCCGTCGGTCTTGCCTTGGGTCTTCTTGAGCGCCTCGTAGATGAGGTGCATGCCGTCATAGCCGCCGACCGATACGAAGTTCGGACGGAAGTTGTTCGCCTTCTTGAAGTCCTCGACGTATTTCTTGTTGAGCGCGGAATCGTGCGAGGCGGAATAATCATGCGCCGTCACGATCCCCAGCATCTGATCGCCCATGTTGTTGAGCTCGTCGTCGTCGGTGAGATCGCCCGGGCCGATGATCCTGATCCCGGAACTGGCCAGGCCGCGCTCGGCGAACTGCTTGGCGAAAATGCCGGCCTGCGTGCCGGGGAAGTAGATGAAGGCGGTATCGGGGTTGAGGTCGCGGATGCGCTGCAGGAACGGCGCAAAGTCCGGATTGGCCAGCGGAATGCGGATCGATTCGATGATCTGGCCGCCGAGCTCGGTGAAGCGCTGCTTGAATGCGGTCTCCGCTTCGGTGCCCGGCGCCCATTCGTTGACCAGCGTGACGACCCGCTTGCTGCCGTTCTTGGCCGCCCACTCGCCCATGATCCAGGACGATTGCGCCAGAATGAAGCTGGTGCGGACGAAATAGGGCGACGCGGTGGTGCTCACCGAGGCGCCCGAGATCATGACGACGGTCGCGATCTTGGCCTGGGTGACGAGCGGACCATAGGCAAGCACGGTCGGCGTGATCCCGCCGGCGATGATGTGCACCTTGTCGTTGACGATCATCTCCTGCACGAGGCGCCGCGCGTTGTCGGCCACGCCGGCATCATCGCGCAGGATGATTTCGATCTTCTTGCCGGCGACCGTGTTGCCGTGGTGCTGGAGGTAAAGTCGCGCGCCGGCCGAGGCCTGCCGACCGGCGGCGGCAAAACCGGCGCCGGTCATGGCAAAGCTCATGCCGATCTTGACCACCTCTTGCGCGGCCGCCGCGCCCGCGCTCAGCGCGACCGTCGCCGCCGTTGTGAGCGCGATCATGAATTGGCTCAATCGCATGTCGTTCCTCCCGTGGTGACGCCTATTTTCGGCTTCTGCTTGCTGTCTAGCACACGGTGCGATGATCGACGACGGGCGTCAGGTCACAGGAGGCCGAGCCCTCGCAGCTCGCGACGCAGCGCCTCCGGCATGTTCTTGGCGCCCGGCGCGGCGCGGTCGAGGTCGCGTGGAGCATCGCCGACCGCGAGGTAGCGCCAGCCTTGGAACGCCCGCCACGGCCGCGGCTCGACCAGGATGAGCTTGGGCTCGAGCACCAGATGGCAGCGGCCGACGCCCTCCTTGTCGACGAATGGGCGCACATCGAGCAGCCGCTGCCGGCACATGATCTCGCCGCGGATCACCCAATAGAGCGAGCCGCCGCCGCGCAGCTCCTCGGAGCGCTTGGGCACCATGCGCGTCCTGTGCATGTGCTCGGGCGAGAGCCCGCGCTTCCTGCGCTGCTTGAGTTTCTCGCGGATCCAGTCCTCGAGGTCTTTGACCGAATCGCAGCCGACGCAAAGCTTGATGAGATGAAGGGTCACGGGTGGATGTTGCCGAACCAACTGTGACGAAATCATAGCGCGCGGGGCTTGCGTTGCCATGCGCCCGGTAAGCTTATCCTCAGAAGATGGGCGCAGTTACTGCGCGGGAGCGGAGGGCACCGGCGTCGCGCGCGCGGGGGCGGCGCTCGCGGGCGGGCGCGCCTGCGAATTCGTTTGCGCCGGCCGGCGTGGCGGCGTCGGCGTGGCGGCGTCGGCCGCGCCGGTCGTGTCTTGGGGCGGCCGCTGCTCTTGGGGCGGCCGCTGCGCCGGCGGCGGTTCCGCGGTCATGATATTGACCGGCGGGATCGAGGTCGCCGACGGGAAGAAGAGGTTATTCGGCACCTTCGCCGCCGCGCTCGGTGCAGGGGACGGCGGGGTGCTCGCGAGCGCCCGGCCGCCGGCGGCCGGCCAGTTCGCCGCATAAGTCTTGATCCGCGCGTCGAACGGGCGCTCCGCGAGATTGACTTTGATGCGGCTGGTGTCTCCCAGCCAGGCGAAGGCGCGGCACTGATCCGGCGCGCAGCCGTCGCGCACCGCGAGCACATGCGCCACGACGCCGAAGCGGTCGGCCTCGAGCGCACGGCGCAGGGCGAGCATGCCGGAGGCGGTCTCGCCGTGGCGCCCGAGCTCGCGGGCGGAGGCCAAGAGCGAGAGTTGCGCGGCCACATAGGATACCGCCGCGGCGCTTGCTTCGGGGCTCGCGAAAAGCGCCTTTTCGCACGCAGCCTCCACCGTCTCGCCGGCGATCGCATCGAGGCAGCCCAACGCGGAACCCGGCATGAACGCACGCGTCGCCAGCTCGAAGCCACGGGCATCGAGCGCGCGCTGCGCGGCGGCAAGATCGCGGCGGGCGAAATGATCGCGCGCCCACCATCCGGCCAAGGCGAGGATCAGCACGAGGATCGCCACGGACACGCTCGTGCCCTCGCCGCGGCCGCGCACGAGGGCGAGCGCGCAAGCGAGCACGAGGACTGCGGCAATGGCGACAACCGCCCACACCGGGAGCGACACGATGCCGGTCAAATCAAGGGCCGTTTCGCCAGCGCGATCGAGCATGAGCCACTACTCCGGGGAGCAGTATGGCTCAATGGGGGCAGCGGTGGCCACCCCTGCCGGGCCTTTGCGCACGCGCGAGCGCTTGCGCACAAGCGGCTTCCACTTTGCTGAATGCGTTCCGGCTTGGAACGGTGGAGCTAATTCAGCGGGAAAACTCGAGCTGGCTTTCCCTGGCCACGCGCTCGAACACCTCATTCGCATTTTTGATGCGATATTGGTAATCGGCGCCGTCGGAGGGGAGCAGCTTCACCACCTCATAGGTACTGTTGGCGACCATGTGACCAATCGGACGCGACGTGAAGTAGACAGTCTGGCCGATCTGATACTTGTGTTCTTGCAACGCGGTTCTCCTACACTCGAACGATACGGATTGGCTCGTTTTGAGCGGTGTTCCCCCGATAGCGGCGGAATATAGCAGCAAATCTAGAAATTGCCTCGAAAATTCCGTTTTTCGTTCGGCATCGGTTTCCGTCGGATCTGTAGACAAATAGTAAGTCTGGCCAATAGTTTAGACGAAATCATTCAATCGAATTCACCGCATGTCCGGGTCCCCGTCATAGCGGGCATGCTGCCGCGGGCAGTCGAAAGTGCAACCGTCGGGCTGATGCCGAACGCTGCGCCGACGCGATTCGGTTGAGCGCCGGAGGTCCAAAATCCGAGCCTCGATCGCGGTCTCGCGCGCGGCCCCGAAACACAATGGCGCCGCGTTCATGGCCTACCGGGCTCGCAGCAAGGGGCAGCACGGGGGACTCCATGCGCTTGATCGTCGGCATCATCATCGGCTGCGCGCTGACCGTTGGCGGCGCCTATATCGCCGACACCGTCTCGGCCGCCGGGGCCAAGCCAGTCATGGTGAACTGGGAGGTGGTGGCGAAAAACCTGGACAGCGTCACCACCCTCGCGCGCGCGGGCTGGAAGCGAATAGCCGGGTGATTGATCGGCGCGCGCACTCCCTTTGCGCCCTCTGGCGACTTTCCTAGAGCGGCGCGCAGCCGCCCTCACCTGCGATTGCCGATCGCCGAGAACGATCAGGCCCGCACTTCCTGGCGCTGGAAGACGACATATGCGGCGACGAAGAGCAGGATCGCGCCTGCCACCAGGCCCACGATCTGCGGCCACACGATCAGCACGCTTTGCAGGAGCGGTATCGGCGCATCCGGGATGGCGCCGCGCTCGATCAGGGCGAGGCCCAGTGCCGCGAGCATGGACTGCTGCGTCGAGCGCACGGCCGGATCGAGCACGACCGCAACGATCTCGTTAAACAACACGGTCGGAGAAAGCCGCGCGAACGCCTGCCGCGTGTCGAGCACGCCCAAGACATCCCCTGCGGTGGTGACCGCGTCGGCCAGCGCCGGCGAGAACAGCGGCCAGAGAATGGTCAGAAACAACCACAAGCCGAGCGCGACCAGCGCAGCCGTCGCCGACGAGCGGAACACGACCGAGCACAGCAGTGCGAGCGCGAACCAGAAGCCGGCATAGACCATGGTAACCACGAGCAAGACCAGCGCGCGCGCCATCTCTTCGGCGTTGGGGGGAACTCCAAGCCCGAGCAACCCGAGGCCGATCACCAGCAGCCACAACACGATCAGACTGACCGACAGGGTGAACAGCCCGGCGGCGAATTTTCCGAACAGCAGGGCGTCGCGATAGATCGGCTGCGCGAGGATGCGCGAGAGGGTGCGGCGGTTGTGCTCGCCATTGACCGAGTCGAAGCCGAGCCCGATCGCGAACAGCGGCACCAGGAAGGACAGCAGCGCGACCAGCGGTATGGGTGCACCGCGGGTGAACAAGCGCAGGAACAGGAACGGATCTTCGGCCGTGATCTCCTTGATTTGATCGACGGCGCCGCGGACCACGGCGATCGCGGTGGCCACCACCAGAACGACGAGCACCACCACGAGGATGCTGGTGAAGTGATCTGCGATCTCCTTCAACGTCACGACCCCGAAACCGTGCAAGGCCGAACCTTCACGTCGCATGCAGCTCTCCCTCGTGGGTCTGGAAGTAGCGGGAGTAAATCGCCTCGAGGCTCGGCTCCTCGACCGACAGACGCAACAGGCGCCCGCCGGCTGCCACCACCGCGGCCGCGGCTTCCGGCCGCACGTCGCCGGTGGCCAGCAATCGGAGGCGATTGGCGCCCGCCGGTTCGACCTGTTGCACCCCGGGGATCGCCGCGATGCGTTCGGCAAGGCCCTGCCCTTCGGCTTCCACCTCGACGCGGAAGCCGCCGCCGAGCACCTCGCGGCCGAGCTCCGACACCGTGCCGATGAGCGCGATCTTGCCTTGATTGAACAGCGCCACGCGATCGCAAACGCTTTGCACCCGTTCGAGCAGGTGCGAGGATAACAGCACGCTCACACCACGCTTTTTGAGGTCGCGGATGATCTCGAGTAACTCGACGGTGGCCTGCGGGTCGAGACCCGACGTCGGTTCGTCGAGGATCGCGATCTGCGCCTCCTTCATCAGGATTTCGGCGACGCCGAGTCGCTGGCGCATGCCGCGTGAAAAGGTGCTGACGCGGTTGTCGGCGACGTCGGCGAGCCCGACGTGGCCGAGCGAAGCCCTGATCCGCTGCTCGCGCTCGGCGCGCTCCAACCCCATCAGCCGCGCGGTGTAGCGCAGATTGTCGGCGGCGCTGAGCCCATCGTAGAAGCCGATCTGGTCGGGCAGGTAACCGACCTGACGCTTGACCGCCAGCGGCTCGCGGGCGGGATCGTGGCCGAGCACGCGCGCCTGCCCGTCCGAGATGTCGCTCAGGCCGAGCAGCATCAGGATGGTGGTGGTCTTGCCGGCGCCGTTCGGACCGAGCAGTCCGAAAATCTCCCCGCGCGCCACGGAAAACGAAATGCCGTTGACGACGGCCACTCCGTCGTAGCGCTTGGTGAGGTTTTTCGCCTCGATGACGGTGGCGTTCATCGCCGTCCGAACCACACCACGGCGCCGATCATGACCAGCAGCGCCCCGCCGATGAGCGCGATCCCCACGATGCCCCAAATGGTGGAGGTCGTGACCGCAACGCGGAACGACTGGGACGCGGATTCGCCGCGCGCGGCGGCCCGCACCGTGGTGACGTAATCGCCGGCGACGGCCTTGGCGGCGGGCGTGACCATCGCCTGCACCTCCTTGTTCTCGTTGGGGGCAATGCGGTCGACGGTCTTCGGCTCGAAATTGACTTTCCAGCCCGTGGGAACCGAGCCCGACAGCTCGATTTGCTCCGCCGGCGCGGTGCCGGAATTGGTGAGGATCACCGGGATCGATGTCTCCTGGCCGGCGGAAGCCTTGGCGCTCAGCACCCCCTCGCGGCCGGCAATGTCGATCTTCGGCTGGCCGGTGATGTCGAGCACGAGTTCGGACGTCGCCGTGGCGTCATCGGCCGATACTTTCGCCGCCACGTTGTATTTGCCGGCCGCGACCGTGTTCGGCGGCCGCACCTTCAGCTTCACGTCCTTCGACTGGCCGGGATCGAGCGGAAGCACGTTGAGCTCCTGGCTGCCGTATTGCTCGGTATAGGTGGCGTCGAAGTTCTGCGGCGCCTGCGCCGACAAGCTCGCGACCACTTTCTTGGGGCTGTCGTTCTTGATGGAGAGCTGGAACTCGAAGCTCGACTTGGACGTGCCGCGCAGCTCGGGAAGCTGCGGATTGAGCGTGAGCTTGGCGGGCAGATCGGTCGCGAGCTTCACCTCGATGGGGAGCGTTGCGTTGCTGGTCGCGCCGCGCGCGCTCACCGTCAGATTGGTGGTGCCGACGGGAGCGTCCTTGGGCACGTCGAGACGCAGCTCGAGCGGCACGTTGGCATTGGTCGCCGCGAGCGCCGCCGCCACCGGCTGCCCGCCGCCGATCAAGTTCGCCGTCCATCCCGATGGAACCCCGTTGACGGAGAGCGTCAGCCGCTCGGGCGGAAGGCCGTAGTTCTGCAGTTTGAGATTGATCGAGGACGTGCTCCCGGGCCGCAGGGTGACCGCGGGGTAATCGGTCAGAAGGAAAATCCCTTTGACGTCGGCGACGACCGAAAGCACAGCCGAAAATAGAGCGATAACACGATATCGCATGATGACAGCTCCAGGCGATAAAGCAGGAAAGTCCCGCTGTTAGGTGGCCCCCTCCCTGCGGCGCGGAAAAGGCGCTACGGGATGGGCGTGGTTTTCTTTCGTCCCCGCGCCGGAATCAATACACTTCCTCGGGATTTTTTAGGCGCAGTGTCGCAGGCGGTTAGGACACGGCCGCTCATACGCGAAGAACCGTCGGCCAGTCCACCTCGTCTTCCTGCAGCACCCAGGGTTCCTTGAGCGCGGCGGTGCGCCATTCGCCCCAAGCCGGCAGCGCCATGACCGCGTCCATATAGGCGCGGGCCACGGCGCCGACCTCGACGGCATAGGTGTGGAAGCGCGAGACCACCGGGGCATACATGGCATCGGCGGCGCCGAAGCCGCCGAATAAAAAGGCGCCGCCCGCGCCGTAGCGCTTGCGGCAATCCGTCCACATGGCCTCGATGCGCCGCACGTTCGATTCTACCTCCGCGGTGAACTGGCGCGGCATCACCGGCCGCCACATGTTCATGGGCAAATGGCGGCGCAGCGGAACGAAGCCCGCATGCATCTCGGCCGCAATCGCGCGCGCGAGCGCGCGCGGCGCCGGATCGGCCGGCCAGAGGCGGGCGTCGGGATGCTTCTCGGCGAGGTATTCGAGGATCGCCAGCGACTCCCAGACCTGCGCGTCGCCGTCGACAAGCGCCGGCACCTTGCCGGTGCCCGAAATCTTGGTCACCCGCGCCTTGAAATCCTGGGCATTGAGCGAGATCACCTCTTCGTCGAAAGAGATGCCCGCGACCTTCATGGCAATCCATGGGCGCAGCGACCACGAGGAATAATTCTTGTTGCCGATGATGAGTTTGGGTCTCATTCCCTTGCGCCGTGATGGCTCGCGCCCAGCGGCCGGCAGCCTCGACCCGCGCCGTGGACGTGAACGATGATGCTTGGCGGCATCGCTTGCTTGCGCCGGGGATGGTGGGCGCAGCGCAGCGGCGCGGTCAAGCCCCGGCCTCTCCGGCGAGACCGCTTTTTCAATCGCGCTCGCGCGTTTCAATGGCGTTCGTGCGTCGGTGCCGGAAAGAGCTCCGAGCTGCGCCCCGTGAGCCAATAGACCGCAAGCCCGACCCATTCGCGCACGGCGGTGTCGCTTCGTCGCAACCCATCGCCCACGCTCGCGAACGGGCGCAGCGCGTCTTCGGCCCCGCGCGTGCGCCAGTCGACCGGGTAGGCTTCGACCGGAAAGCCCGCTTTGCGGAAGACGCCGACCGCCCGCGGCAGGTGATGGGCCGACGTCACCAGCAGCCAGCGTTCGCCCGGCTTGGGCTGGGCGATGGCCTTGGAAAGAACCGCGTTCTCGACGGTATTGCGAGAGCGATCCTCGAGCGTGATGCGCGCGCGCGGGATGCCGAGGCTTTCCAGCAGGCGCAGCGCCAAGGGGGCCTCCGCGCCCTCGTCGTAGATGAGCGCGCCGCTGCCGCCCGAGAACACGATGCGGGCGTCGGGGTAGCGCCGCGCCAACTCGGCCGCCACCGTCAGGCGTTCGGCCGCCTCGTTGAGCGCGACCTCGTCGCGCGCGGAGGAAACGTCGGGCGAGATCGCCCCGCCGAGCACGATAATGCCGTCGGGCGCTCCGCGCGTTGCGTCCCAGCGCGGGAAGCGCTCCTCCAGCGGGATGATCAGCGCATTGCCGATCGGGGAGAGGCCGAGGATCGCGAGCACGATGAGGCTCGCGAAGGCGAGCGCCCGCCCGGCGCGCGCAAAGCGCGTCGGCAGCAGCAACAGCCCGAGCATGCCGATCGAAACGACGAGGTTGGACGGGATGGCGAAGAAGCCGAGGATCTTGGAGAGGGGAAAGAACATCCACCAATCACTTCTTCTTCCACGCCTCGTAGCGCGCCTTGGTGTCGGCGTTCATGGGATAGAGGCCGGGAAGCTTGGCCCCGCGCTCGACCTCGCCGACGATGAAGCTTTCCATGCGCTCGTGCTCGGCGCCCTCCTCGGCGACGAAGGCAAGAAGATCCTGCGGGATCACCACCGCCCCGTCGTCGTCGCAGACGATGACGTCGCCGGGAAAGATGGCGCAGCCGCCGCAGCCGATCGGCTCCTGCCAGCCGACGAACGTGAGCCCGTTCACGGACGCCGGCGCGGCGGTGCCCGCGCACCACACCGGCAGCTTGGAGGCGAGCACGCCCGCCTTGTCGCGCACGACGCCGTCGGTCACCAGCGCCGTGACGTTGCGCTTCATCATGCGCATGGTGAGGATGTCGCCGAAAATGCCGGCCGAGGTCACGCCCATCGCATCGGCCACGGCGATGCAGCCGGACGGCATTTCCTCGATGGCGCCCCGCGTCGAGATCGGTTTCGCCCAGCTTTCCGGCGTCGCGAGATCCTCACGCACCGGCACGAAGCGCAGCGTGAACGCAGGACCTACCAGGCGCCCGCCGCCGGCAACGAGCGGCTGCGGCCCGTTCATCCAGCAACGGCGGATGCCTTTTTTCAACAGCATGGTGGTGATGGTTGCGGTGGTGATCGCGCGCAGCGTGTCGTAAAGGGCCGCACTCATGGAACACCTCTTTGGCACACCTCTTTGGCAAACCTCCGTGCGTCGGTTCAGACCGGCGCGATGCCGAGGCGCGCGTCGCGTCGCCGTAGCCAAGCCACGAACGGAATCGACAACAGCACCATCCACGCCTTGCCGACGATCTGGCCGAGCAGGAAATCGAGCGAACCGAAGGCGAGCCACAGGAACACGACGGAATCGACGACCAATCCCACCACGCCGGACGCGACGACGGCAATGAGGAGCCCGCGCCGCGCGAGCGGGGTATAGACCGCGAGATCGGCGAATTCCGAGAGCAGGAACGCAGTAGCCGAAGCGACGACGAGCGCGGGCGGCGCCAGCAACGCCGAAAGCGCAGCGCCCGCGAGAATGGCGAGCGAGGACGCCGCGACGCCGAGCCGGCGCTGAACGAGGTCGCGCAGCACCAGCGCAACGCCGGCCATAGTCACGCCCGAGGGCGCCATCAGCCCCGGCGCCACCGGAATGAGGCAAGGTCCCTGCGGCTGGCACACCGTACCGGCGTGCCCGATCAACCAGTTCGCCGCCGGAATGGTGAGCGTGAACAGCGCGAGAAACACGATCCCCTCGTCGCGGCGTCTCGTCTCGATCATCGCGTCGACATCCATTTGGCGAACCCGTCGGCCCGCAACCGGCAGGCCGGGCATGTCCCGCAGCCATAGCCCCAGTTATGTCGCTGCGAGCGGTCGCCCAGATAGCAGGTGTGGGTATCCTCGACCAGCACGTCGAGCAACGCGTCTCCGCCGATCTCGTGCGCCAGCGCGAAGGTCGCGGCCTTGTCGATCCACATCAGCGGCGTATGGATCACGAAGCGGCGCTCCATCCCCAGGTTGAGCGCCAGCTGCATGGCCTTGATCGTGTCGTCGCGGCAGTCGGGATAGCCGGAGAAGTCGGTCTCGCACATGCCGGCGACGAGATGCTTGGCTCCACGCCGATAGCCGAGTGCACCGGCGAAGGCGAGGAAGACGAGATTGCGGCCGGGCACGAACGTCGTCGGCAGCCCGCTCTCGCCGATCGCGATGGCGACCTCGCGCGTGAGCGCGGTGTCGGAGATGGCGGCGAGCGCGCCGAGCTCAAGGACGTGATCCTCGCCGAGCCTTGCCGCCCACGCGGGCGCGAGGGCTTTCATGCGCTCGCGCACGCGCGGCCGTGCCTCGAGCTCGGCGCGATGGCGTTGCTCGTAGTCGAAGCCCACCGTTTCGACGCGAGCGAAACGCTCGAGCGCCCACGCCAAGCACACCGTCGAATCCTGCCCGCCGGAGAACAGCACGAGCGCGCGGTCGGGATCCATCGCGGTCACGATGACGGCTCCAGGCGTGCGAGTGGCGAGTTGCGAGCGAACGGCGCGCAACTCGAAGCCGGCATGCGCGAACGCCGGTCGTTACTGGCCGCTCGCCCGCTTGCTCGGTTGGAAGGCGAGCTTGCGCGCCAGCGTCGCCAGCTCGCAGCCCTCGCAGTAGCGATTGTCCTTAAAGTCGATCCAGTTGTGGGCATAGACGTTCTCGGTCGCAATGCCGTAGCGCTCCTGCAAAAACCGCACCAGCACCAGCCACGCTTGCTTCTGCGCCCGCGTCGCCGGCTTGGCCACGTCCGGGTAGTTGCCCACGAATTCCACGCCGATCGAGTTGGTCTTGATCACGTTGCGATAGGTCTTGGAATTATCGATGTATTTATTGTCGTTTCGATTGGCGCCGTCGCCGTGGGTCGTGATCGCGGTCTCCGCCGTCGCCCAATAGACGGTGCCGTCGGTTTCCACCCATAACATCACCCCGCGCTTGGTGGGATTTTGCGCCTGCCCCAGCGCCATGCTTTTCGCCGAGCCGGCGGGCCCTTCGGTCTGGTGCACGATGATGTTGCGCCAGTTGTTCACTTCGGCCCGCGAGCCGAGCGGATGCAGGTAGACGATGGTGAGCCCCGGGATCTGCGGCTCGCCAGACCCTCCGGCGAGCTCGCGAAAGCCTTCGGGGAGCGCGGGCGCGTCCGCGTCGTCACCGGTTTCCGCTTCCTGGGTGCCGACGGCAGCGGGCCGCGAGCGCGGCAGCGTGATCTTATCGCGCGCGGCGGCCGATGAGCGAACCGCCGGCCGCGTCGGCTCGGCGCACGCAGCCTTCATCAGCGCCAAATGTGCAATGGGCGCGCCGCCCGCGAGCAGCGCAAGCATCGCCAGGCGTGTCGGGCGTCGAGGACCACTGGATCTCAATCCCATTGCGGCGTTCCCGAATAGGCGTAGTCGACGATGCGTCCGTCGCGGTGTGCGAGCTGCGCGATCTCGGCCATCTCGGCCGGCGAAAGCTCGAAGTCGAAAATCGCGAGATTTTCCGAAAGCCGTTCGAGGCGGCTGGTCCGCGGGATGACCGCGATGCCCTGTTGCACCAGGAAACGCAGACTCACCTGCGCCGCGGTCTTGCCGTGCGCCTTGCCGATGCGAGCCAGCACCTTGTCCCTGTTCACGCCGCCGCGGGCCACCGGGCTATAGGCCACGATCGCCATGCCGTGCCGTCGGCAGGCGGCGATCACCTTCGATTGGTCGATGAAGGGATGCATCTCGATCTGGTTGCACACCAGCGGCTCCTGCGCGAGCTTCACGGCCTCCTTGATGAGCGCGACGGTGAAGTTCGACACGCCGATGTGGCGCGCAAGTCCCATACGCTGGACCTTGCAGAGCGCGCCGAGCGTGTCGCGCAGCGGAATCTGCGGATTCGGCCAGTGCAGCAGGAGCAGATCGACCTGCGAGAGCTGCAGCCGCTCCAGGCTCGCTTGAACGGAGCGCTCGAGGTCGCCGGGGGCAAAGTGCGACGGCCACACTTTCGTGGTGACGAACACCTCGTCGCGCTTTACTCCGGAGACGCGCAGCCCCTCCCCCACCTCGCGTTCGTTGTCGTAGAGCTCGGCGGTGTCGACGTGGCGGTAGCCGTGCCGCAGCGCGTGCTCGACGACGCGCACGCAGGCGCGCCCGCGCAGCTCCCAGGTGCCGAGGCCGACGAGGGGAATGCGCGCGCCGTGCGCTTCGATTACGCGCGCTGCAACGGACGTCACCACTTGCCTCCGTTCGGCATCGCCGGTTCGCGGCCTCAATTGTCCCAGCGCGGCGCGTGCGGCGGATTTACCACTCGCATGCCGCCCTGCTTGAGCCTGCCGATCTCGGCCATTTCGGCGTCGCTCAGTTTGAAGTCGAAGACCGCCAGATTGGCGGCGAGATGGTCGGGATTGGGCGTGCGGGGGATCGGGATAATGCCCTGCTGCACGAGATAACGCAGCGCCACCTGCGCCGCGCTCTTGCCGCGGGTCTTGCCGACGCGCGCGAGCACTTCGTTGCCGGGCACTTTGCCGCGGGCGAGCGGGCAATAGGCCGTGACTGCGAGGCCGTAGCCGCGACAGGCGGCAATGACCTTGTCCTGGTCGATGAACGGATGGACCTCGATCTGGTTGGTCACCAGCGGTTCGCTCGCGAGCTTCACCGCGTCTTGCAGCAAGGGGATGGTGAAATTCGCCACCCCGATATGCTTGGCCCGCTTGTCGCGTTTTGCCTTGCACAGAACGCCGAGCGTTTCCTTCAGCGGCACGTTCGGACTAGGCCAATGGATGAGGAGAAGGTCGACCCAGGAGAGCTCGAGCTTCTTGAGACTTTGATCGAGCGAGCGCTCGAAATCGGCGGCGGCGAGCTGATCGTGAAAAACCTTGGTGGTCACGAACACGTCCTCGCGCGCGATGCCGGCGGCGCGCAGCCCCCGACGCAGTCCCTCGCCGACCTCGCTCTCGTTGCGGTAGCGCTCGGCGGTGTCGATGTGGCGATAACCGACACAGAGCGCGGTCTCGACCGTGTCGACGCAGACCGCGTCCATCAGCGTCATGGTGCCGAGCCCGAGGGCGGGAATCTTTGCGCCGTTGGCTTCGACGAAATTCATCGCTTTCCCTAATCGCACCCGAACGACGCGCGGCTCCTGGATGCCCCGTCTTCGCCGGCCATGGCAACCGAATTTTCAGCCGCCGCGCGTCGTTCGGCGGCGCTTCGCTGCGCAAGATTAGAACAATTCAATAGTACAACACTTGCGTCATGCCTTGCGAAGCCCTTCATATCACCTGAGAGCTCACTGGACGGCAGACGTGATGCGCGGATTTGCAGTGGCGATCCTGCTGGCGGCGGTCGGCATGCCGAGCGCACAAGCCCTCGCGCAGGAGTTCAACCTCGTCATCCGCAATCACAAATTCGAACCGCAGGAACTGCGCGTGCCTGCGGGCAAGCGCGTGTCGATCTATGTCGCCAACGAGGATGTGACCCCGGAGGAATTCGAGAGCGCGACGCTCAAAGTCGAGAAAATCATTCCCGGCAAGTCCAAAGGCCTGGTGCGCATCGGACCGCTCGCCCCCGGCCGCTACGAGTTTATCGGCGAGTTTCACGCGGACACCGCCAAAGGCGTCATAATCGCGGAATAGCAGCATGTTCGGCGCGCTCATCATCGTCTTCCGCGAAGTGATCGAGGCCGGTCTGATCATCGGCATCGTGCTGGCTGCGACCCGCGGCATCAGCGGCCGCGGACACTGGGTTGCGGCCGGCGTGCTCCTCGGCACGCTCGGTGCCGGCATCGTCGCCCTGTTCGCCGAGGCGATCGCCAACGCGTTCGAAGGTTCAGGCCAGGAATTGCTCAACGCCAGCGTGCTCGGCGCCGCCGTGGTGATGCTGATGTGGCACACGGTCTGGATGGCGCGCCACGGCCGCGAGATGGCAGCCGAGATGGCCGCGGTCGGTGCGGCGGTGAGCGCGGGCAAGCGGCCGATGACCGCGCTCGTCGTGGTGGTAGGACTTGCGGTGCTGCGCGAGGGCTCGGAAGTCGTGCTGTTCCTCTACGGCATCTTCGCCGGCGGCGCGTCGGGGTCCTCGCTTTTCATCGGCGGCGTGCTTGGGCTCGCGGTCGGGGCGGCGTTCACCGCATTGACCTACTATGGGCTTGTCAGCATCCCCCCGCGGCACATTTTCAGCGCAACGACCGTGCTCATTGCATTGTTGGCAGCGGGCATGGCGGCGCAGGCGGTGCAATATCTCGACGCCGCCGGCGTGATCAACGTGCTCAGCCGCCAATTGTGGGACAGTTCGCCGTGGCTGCCGCAGAACGGCATCATCGGCCACGTGCTGCACACGCTCATCGGCTACACCGACCGCCCGACCGAGCTGCAGCTCATCGCTTATCTCGCGACGCTCACGGCCATGGCGGCGCTCGCGTGGCTCGCGGCGCCAACCCGCGCGAGGCGCGTACCAGCGTAGGGGTAGCCGCGGTGTTCGGGCGGCCGCGCCGGGAACAGGCACGCGTCAGGTCTGCGGCTTCGCAGCACTGAGAACCGCAAAAGCGACCTCGGGCACCTCGTCGATCACCTTGAGCAACGCGCGGGCGGGGCCGCGGGGCGAGCGCTTGCCCTGCTCCCAGTTGCGCACGGTCTCGATCGGCACCCCGATGCGCGCGGCGAACTGCGCCTGCGTGAGCTTGGTGCGCGCGCGCACGCCGCGCGCGTAGGCGGCGTCGGCCGTCGCCCCGCGCGCGGCCCGCGCCGCCGCGACCCAACCGCCGGCCGGCCGCCCCTGGCGCATCTGTTGGGCGATCTCCGCAAGCGGGCTCGGCAGCGCAGCTTCGCTTCCGTCGGGAAGAATCTCGACGATCCGGCCGTCGGCTTTGAGTCTGACCCGCAGCATGGCGGCCACAGGCCTACGTGATTCCCATTGATCGGCCAAGAGGTTACATGACCCGTACGATTGTTCATTGGCCGATAGGCTGCTGACCGAGTCGTCCAGTGAGTGCTGGGTCATTGGCCCATAGGAACGTATGGCCGAAAGCGGCTGGGCGCGACGGCGTCGCCGTCATTTGAGCCCGAACCACAGCGTCGCGATGCCGAGGAACGAAAAGAAGCCGACGACATCCGTCACCGTGGTCACGAACACACCCGACGAGATCGCCGGATCGGCGCGGAAGCGATGGAGCGCGAGCGGCACCAGAATGCCGCCGAGCGCCGCGGCCAGGAGATTACAGATCATGGCAAGACCGATGACCACGCCGAGGTCGGGCACCTTGAACCACGCAGCTGCTGCGACGCCGGTGATAACGGCGAAGGCCAAGCCATTGACCAAGGCGACGAGCACTTCGCGCAGAATGATGCGCGCGGCGTTGGCGCTCGACAATTCGTGCCGCGCCAGCGCCCGCACCACTATGGTCATGGTCTGCGTCGCGGCATTGCCGCCCTGACTCGCCACGATTGGAGCCAACACCGCCAACGCCACCATTTTTTGCAGCTCGCCCTCGAACAGGCGGAGGACCGATGACGCCAGGAAAGCGGTAGCAAGATTGACCAACAGCCAATTGAAGCGCCCACGCGCGACGAACCACACCGGATCCGACAGTTCCTCCTCGCGACCGACACCGCCGAGGGCGCGAATGTCCTCCTCAGCCTCCTGCTCGATTACGTCGACGATATCGTCGAAGGTGACGACTCCCACCAGCCGATCTCTCTCGTCGACGACCGGGGTGGCAACCAGATCGTAGCGCTCGAACAGGCGCGCCACGTCTTCTTGCTCATCGGTGACGCGGACAGCGTACATCTCCTCGTCGATTAAACTCGCTATCGGCACCGGCCGTTTGGTGCGCAACAGCCGGTCGAGCGCGACCGTGCCCTGCAGCAGGCCGGCGGAATCGGCCACGTAGACCTCCCAGAAACGGTCGGGCAGATCGGGCGTCTCGCGCAGATGGTCGATAGTGCGCCCGACCGTCCATGCCGGCGGCACGGCGATGAACTCGGTCTGCATGCGCCGACCGGCGGAGTTTTCCGGATAGAGCAGGCTGCGCGCTAGCGCGACGCGCTCGGGCGGCGGGAACCGCTCGAGAATTTCGGTCTGCTCGTCCTTCGGCAGATCCGCGAGGATGGCCACGGCATCGTCGGAATCCAGCTTGCGCACACCTTCGGCCACCGCCTCGGGAGGCAGTACTGCGAGGATTTGTTCACGGACGGTATCTTCGACCTCGGTCAGCGCCGTGAAATCGAAGTCCTGTCCCATCAGCCTGACCAGCTTGGGACGCAGCTCGGGCTCGAGCGCCTCGATCAGATCGCCGACGTCAGCCTGGTGCAGATCGCCCAGGAGTTCGCGTAGCGCCGCGGAATCTTCCGTCGTGATCGCCTGTTGAACGCGCTCGACAAAATCCGCGCGCACCGCCCCCTCCTCATCGCGCAGCGCGACCGAGGGCAGCCGCAGTCAGTTCCTTTTCTTCGAGCATCTGCGGCCTGCCGCAATGAATGGGACGAATGCGTTGGGCTTCTACGCTCGGTGCCTTAAGCTGACAATCGCGAATGAATTCGACACGGGCACCGATGGATCATCCTCTCGAGCGTTACGCGCTGCGGCCGGTGCGATCGCCGCAGGAGTGGAGCGTTTATCATGCCATTCGCCGGGATGCGATCTTCAGCGCTTTGCTGCCGGGCCAAGCCTATGACGAGCACGACCCGGACGAATTCCAGCATCGCCATCTTCCGCACGCGCTCGTCCGCGACGGTGAGATCATAGGAACGGTGCGCATCGATCTCGTCGGCGAGGCCCAGGCAGGCCTTCGGCTCATCGCGATCCGCCGCGATTTGCAACGGCAAGGCTACGGCAGCGTGCTGCTCAGGCTCGCGGAACGCGCCGCGCGCAGCCTCGGCAGGAACGAGATCGTCATCAATGCCCACCCGACGTCGCTGAGCTTCTATCTCGCCAATGGCTATCGCGAGGGTGAATGGCGCGACGCCAAGCCGGTGCCAGCAAACCTCATTCGGGTGGGGAAGCGATTGTCCTAGCAGGCCACGCATTCCGACCTCACGAACGCCGCCACCGGCGCGCCTGGGGCGGCCCGCGAGGTCACGCTTCACCAACCTGCGGCTGTAGGAAGCGCTTACCAGTTCCGTTCCACTGTTTTCGGGTTGTTCTTTACAATGAAAGGTGCAACTCGGACGTGTCGGCGCGAGCGCCGGACAGGGCGACACCTTGCGCGATAGCTGGCGCTCGAGCGTTGCGCCAGGCCCATTTGAGGATACGCGGTCAATCCGGATTAGGGGCTGCGCTCCGTTCGCCTTGAGCACGCTGACGCAATCCACAGGAGCTGGGCATGAGCCACTTGGCGACAGGTTGGGGCCGGCTGCGCGCATGGAGCGCCAGCCACGACGCGGAGCTGCGGCTGTGCGTGCGGAGCACGACCGCTGCGGTGCTCACGCTCGCCGTTTCGCAGCTTTTGCATCTTCCCATTGCGCTATGGGCCGTGCTCACCGCCGTCATCCTGACGCAAATCAGCGTCGGCCGCTCGCTCAAGGCCTCGATGGATTATCTGATCACCACGCTCGGGGGTGCGATCTACGCGGGCGCGATCGGCGCGCTCGTCCCCCATGACAATCAATTTGCAGTGTTCGCGGCACTCGCGATCGCGCTGGCGCCGGCGGTTCTGCTTGCCGCGCTCTATCCACGCTTCAGCGCCGCGCCGTTCACCGCGGTTATGGTCTTCTTCGCTCCCACGATCACGCATACCGGTCCGATCGCGGCGGCCTTCGAGCGGGTGATCGAAGTTGCGGTCGGATGCGTGGTCGGCCTCGTGGTATCGCTCGTGGTGTTGCCGGCGCGCGCGCACGATCTGGCGATCGAGGCGGCGACCCAGATGCTCGCGCTCATGGCGCGGTTTCTGCCGGAGCTATTCGCGCGGTTGACGCCGAGTCCGGATCGACCGGAACTATCGGACATGCAGAATAGGATCGGCGAAGCCCTGGGGCGGCTGGACAAGGTCGCCGCCGAGGCCGCGCACGAGCGGATGACGCGGCTCGGCGCCGAGCCCGACCATGGGCCGCTGTTGCGCACGATGCTACGGCTGCGCCACGATTTCGTCATCATCGGGCGGGCCGCCATCGCGCCGCTGCCCGGGGTATTCGGGGCGCGGCTTGCACCACACCTCGCGCGCGTGGGCGCGACGGTCGCCGATTATCTGCGCGCGAGCGGCGCCGCGCTCTCAACGCGTCAAGCTCCGCCGCCGCTCGAGGAGATCGAAGCCGCGCTCGACGGCTACGCCGCGGAAATCGCTGCGCTGCGGCGCCAAGGTTTGACACGAGAACTGCCGGACGACACGGTCGAGCGCATCTTCGCGCTCGGCTTTGCGCTCGACCAGCTGCGCCTGCACTTGCGCGATCTCGCCCGGTGCGTCGGCGAGCATGCGCCCGCGCGCAACGCCCCTGTCGCGGAGGCGGCCGTGAAAGCAGGACAGCCGTGAACGCAAGACCTGCGCGGCCGTAACCGGCAAGCGGCTCGCTGCCCGCGCTCGGCGCCGATTTCACGCTTTGCAAGTGCGAGCGCCTTTGTTATAGCCGGATGCTTGCGCGAGTGGTCCCCGGTAGCTCAGCGGTAGAGCAACCGGCTGTTAACCGGTTGGTCGCTGGTTCGAATCCGGCCCGGGGAGCCATCGTTTAATTCGTACTTTGTCTAATTGGTACTTTAGTTTTTTCATGGCTTTTTCCGTTTTCTGTGAAACCTCGCGCCGGATTTGACACTGGACGCTCCCGCTTCCACCCTCTCCATAGCCGCCGCCGTGAACCGTTTTGATCGGCTGCTTTTGTGTAGCGGTGATTTCGCGCAAGCTGGCCAAGGTGCACGCTGCGCCAGGAGGAACGCCATGGATGTGGACGCTTGCCTTCGGGCGAACACCAAGATGGCACGGTTACGCAACGACGCGTGAGGCTGCGAAAGCGGCATTCGCAAAGAGCTGGCGGTGGGAGTAGGGAAAATAGATGACTGTATCCAGAATAGTCACCTTTGTCGCACTCGCATTCTGCTTTGTGGCCGGATACTTCTTGGCCGGCTGGTGGTCAAGTGCACGCGATACAAACCTCCTCGCGCAAATCTGTGCCCGCGTCGATTACGTGAACGGCTTGCAAGAGAATCTCAAGGGGGGACAGGACGCTGCTAGCGACGAAGTGGGAGCCGAACTCAAGGCGTTGGTCGAACAGTGCCGCACGGCACTGAGAAATCGCGCTGAAGAAAACGATTAAACCTAACGGTTGCGGCTGAGGAGAAACGGCCATGAAGAAGAGCGGGTCGCAAAAAAGCGAATCTCCTTCTCAGCTGAGCGACGCGAGAATCAAGGAGCTGGGCGACTGGCGGGGCAAGATGCTCAGCCGGCTGCGAACCTTGGTCAAGCAAGCCGATCCCGAAGTCGTCGAGGAGTGGAAGTGGAGAGGGGTTCCGGTGTGGTCGCACGACGGATTGATCTGCACGGGCGAGACCTACAAGAACGTGGTGAAGATGACCTTCGCCAAAGGGGCGGCGCTGAAGGATCCTTCGGGCCTCTTCAACTCCAGTCTTGATGGGAACACGAGGCGCGCCATCGACTTCCGCGAGGGCGAGAAGATAGACGAGGAGGCGTTGAAGACTCTCGTTCGCGCCGCCGTGACCCTGAACAAATCCAAAGCCCAAAGCTGATCCACGGAATCAAACATTTTCCCAGGGATCCTGGCTGGGCCCCGCTCCAACTTCGCCCCACGACAGCGCTCCCTAATTCGGGGGCGCGCCGCAAAGCTCGATCAGATAATTAATCAGCCCGACCTGCACCGGTTTTTTTTGCAAATCTGGACGCGCGGCCACGAACGTGCGGACGTTTTTCGCAAGTTGTTCAATCGGGACCCGGCCGCTTACACATTTTGAATAGTGGCGAGAGATAGACGCAGTATCCGGAGACGAGATGCTGACGAGGGAATCGTAAGCGCCGGCAATGTACATGGTGCGGGCCTGGTCGCTAAGCCGGTCCCACTCCGGATACGTGTAGTAGACCTGAGCATTGGCTCGGCCGATCATCAAAGCTGACAAAAGGCCCGCGATCACGAGTGACTTCATCGGCGTTCTCCTGGTGCGCAGCCTATCACAAGCTGCAGCAGCAAGCGCCCCGACCCGCCGCGCCGAACGGCGAGCCGGGCTCGACATACTTGCTTTCATGCGTGCTGCGGTGTCGCCGTCCTTGCCACACCGGCTCAGATTGCAAATCCCGACGGCCCCTCATATCCGCGGGTCTTAGAACTCTCTCTCGCGGAACTCTCGCGCGCGCCGCCTCGTGGCCGCGCACTGGCAGGTGCCCGGCCGCTCCGGAAGGCCAAGGCTATAGCTTGCGCCTATACGACCAAAGCGTGACGGGCATCACAGATGCCTCCTCGACCTGCCTGTACAAACCAACCCCAGAGTCTGATCCCAGGAGGGGAATATGGCACGCAAACCGCACACTATCTTCGTTACCTTCGCGGCGGTTGTTGTGATGGCGGTGTTCGTAGCGATCACCACATGGGCGGCCGTCCCGACGTCTCACAGCGATCCGGCTGCGCCCACCTCGGCGAAGGGAGCGATTTACCGGCCTGCCCTCTGGAAGGTGTACTGAGCGGCGGCGGCTTGGAAGCGCGCCATGACCGATCGAACGGAAGAATTGAGAGAAACAGCGGCGCAGTGCGTGGCGCTGGCCCAATCGACAACTGATCCCGCGGTGCGGGCCGCTCTGACCATGATGGCCCAGAAACTGTGCGACGTGGCGAACCATCGATCCGCGGAGTACGAAGTGGCACAGCGCGAATTTAACGATCGCCAGATGCTCCAGCAGTTTCCCGTGCAGCAGCCGCAATCGACAATGCAGCAACAGCAGCAAATCCAGTCGAAGAAAGAAAAATAGAGACCTCCTCGCGTAGAGACCAATTAGCTCCCGCTTCGGCAGGCTTCTCATCTTCTCCTGCAAATTTGTCGCAGGTCCCGGGCGTTTCCACCGTGAGAGATTTTCCAATGAGAGGCGCAGAACCGTGTTGAGCGCGTGGCAGGGCGCGGGCGACACGAATCGGCGCCACGGATACATTGCCGAGGAGAGAATGTCATGAAGTGGATAGCGATGATCTTGCCGACGACGGCGGCACTGCTGTGCTTGGCAGCGGCGTCACGCGTTGGCGACGCTTTGGCGCAACCACAGCGGCTCACCTTCAAAGTCGAGCAGGCGAACGCCAGATACACACAACAACATACGATCGATGTGGGTGATGTCCCCGGCCACCAGGTGCGCGTATTCGAGGTTCGCCGCACCTATCCCAGCAACCCGCCCGTGATCAACGGGGTGAAAATCGTCGAATCGTGGACGCGTGGCATTTCCGATTATACCGACAACAACGGACCTGCGGTTGTCTATCACGTGTACGTGGGGGAAAATGGCGACAAGTTTTTCGTCACAAGTTCTGCGATCTCAGTGCAGGCGCCGGGGACCCGCACGATGACCATCACCACGGTCGGAACCGTGTCGGGCGGTACGGGCGAGTTTTTCGGGATCCAGGGACTTCTGCGTTTGAGCATGATCGTGCTGTTCACGGATTTCGGCTTGCAGGGCCCCTATACGGGTCAGATGAAAGCGGTGCTGCATCAGATGGCGCCGGGCATATCAATCATCGACCTCTTCGCCGATGCGCCGGCCGGCAATCCCAAGGCATCGGCCTATCTGCTCGCGGCCTATGCCCAATGGTTTGCGGCGGGGACGACGTTTCTCTGCGTGGTCGACCCCGGGGTCGGCGGGGCCCGCCCGCCGGTCATTCTCGAGGCCGACGGCCGCTGGTACGTCGGCCCGGGCAACGGCCTGTTCGAGCTGATCGAGCGCCGCGCCGCAACGGCGCGCAGCTGGGACATCGACCTTAAGCCGCAGCGCCTGTCGGCGAGCTTCCACGGCCGCGACCTGTTCGCGCCGGTCGCAGCCATGCTGGCGCGCGATGAGCCGCCCCCAGGCCGGCCGCGCAAGGACGATGCGGATCGCCGAAGAGAGTGGCCCGACGACCTCGCCGAAATCGTCTACATCGACCATTTCGGCAATGCCATGACCGGCTTGAGGGCGGCGACGCTGGCGCCCAACGCCCAGCTCGCCGCAGCGGGGCGCGTGCTCGAGCGCGCAAGGACCTTCGGCGATCGCCCGCCCGGCGCGCCCTTCTGGTACGAGAATTCGAACGGGCTTGCCGAGATCGCAGTCAACCAGGGTCGCGCGGACCGCGATCTTGGGCTTGCAATCGGCAGTCCGGTCGAAATCGTCGCTTAGTTCGGTTGTTGAACTGCGGCCTGATCTCCGCTCGTCCCGGCGGGGAGACACCCAGCGACAACAAAAGCGCGTTTACGCGCGTCTGTGACGCGCTATGCATCGCGGCCGCCGGCCCCCGACGGGTCGCGCCCACGCGGTTTGACCCGATGCTGCCGCTCTAATTTTTGTTTCCGGCACGGCCAAAACCGTGAACCGGAAGGGGCGCTCGCAACACTAAGTCTGTAGTGCGTCCCCCTGAACTGGCCCCTGCGTGACCCTATGACCGCGATACTTTCCCCCGAGCTGCTCTGGTTGGCGACTGCCTTCCTCATGCTGATGGCCGCATTTCTGGCCGCAGCCGCGGAGTAAGGCGACCAATCCAGCGGCTTGGAGCCGTCAGTATGCGTTCCCTGCGCGTTCGCGTTGAGGAGGGCATTCCATGATTTCTCGACCCGCGATGCCGACCGTGCCGCCCCACCGGGGGGCCTTCAGGGCCCGCCGCGACTGGCTGATCACGACGCTGGCGACCTCCATCACCGTGCTCACGGCCGCGATCGCCATCCTGGTCGCGGCGGCGGCAGCGGTGGTCATCACCATCACCTGATACGACCCCCGGGTTCGTCGTCCCGGCCGCGCCGCAATGACGGCGAGCCGAACCATCACCACCGCGGGCGGCTGTGGATTGCGCGTTCGCGGGCCGAACCCGATTGCCGCTATTCGAGCGTCGAGCCGCCCTCGCCAAGGAGCCCGCGCGCTCGCTCCAGGATATCGACGACCTCGCCGAACGGTCCCGGCTCCACCGCGATATCGTGCCTATGGGTCTTTCGGTCCCGTATGACGCGATCCCGCGCCGCCACCAAGCCTGCTCGGTCGATACCGGTCGCGATGATTTCGGCCGCGAGCGCATCGCTCACCGGCCCAAGGATTTCGATAACGTCATCTTCCGACAGCTCAGCCATGGGACGTGTCTCCTCTCACCCGGTCGGATTTCACTCGGCAGGGGCCGCCTTTGCCGCGGCCGGGGCTTTGCGCGCGGCGCGCCATTCCTCGAAACGGCGAACCACGACGAAAAACGACGGCACGAACAGCACCGCCAAGCAGGTCGAGGCGAGCATACCGCTGGACACCGCGATGCCGATCGACTTGCGTGAACTGGCGCCGGCGCCGGTGGCGAGCACCAGCGGCATCACGCCGAGGATGAAGGCGAAAGAGGTCATGAGGATGGGACGGAAGCGGGCGCGCGCCGCCTCCAGCGCCGCCTCGATGATCGGCTTGCCGTCGAATATGCGCCGCTCGCGCGCTACCTCCACGATCAAGATCGCGTTCTTGGCGGAGAGTGCAATCAGCAGCACGAGACCGATCTGGGTGTAGAGGTTATTGTCGAGGCCGAGCCCCTTGAGCGCCAGCACCGGTCCCACCAGCGAGAGCGGCACCGCCAGCAGCACCGCGATCGGCATGAACCAGCTCTCGTATTGGCCGGCCAGCACCAGATAGACCAGCAGCATGGCGAGCGCGAAGATGTAGTAGATCTGGTTGCCGACGAGCTTCTCCTGGTACGACATCGCGGTCCACTCGAAGCCGATGCCCGGGGGCGAGGCCTTGTCGGCGATCTGCTCCATCAGCGTCATCGCCTGGCCGGAACTGAAGCCCGCCGCCGGGAGTCCCATCACCGTCGAAGACGGATAGAAGTTGTAGAGGCTGAGCAAGGACGGCCCGACGATCGGGGTGATGTGAATCATGGTCCCAATCGGGATGATGGCGCCCTGCTTGTTGCGAACCGGAAGCTGCTCGATGTCCTGCTGGCGCAGGCGGAACTTCGAATCCGCCTGCACATAGACCTGGAAGACGCGGCCGAATTTGTTGAACTGGTCGACGTAGCTCGAGCCAAGATAGGCGCCGAGCGTCGCGAACACCTCGTCGATCGACACCTGCAGCGTCTCGGCCTTGGCCCGGTCCACCTCGACCTTGAGCTGCGGCACGGTGGAGCGGAATGAGCTCGTCACCCGCTGCAATCCGCTTTGCGTTTGGGCGTCCTTGATCACGGTATTCGTCGTGGTCTGCAACTTGGTGAGATCGAAGCTGCCGTCGCGCAGCTCGAGCTGCATGGCGAAGCCGGCGGCATTGCCGATGCCCTGGATCGGCGGCGGCGGGAACACCACGATGCGCGCCTGCTCGATCGCGGCGAAGTCCCGGTTGAATTGCTGCAACAGCGACCGCAAGTCCCCGCCCTTGCCACGCACGCTCCAATCTTTGAGATTGATATAGACGACCCCAGCATTGGCCAGCGTCGAATTGTTGTCGAGCGCGGAGACGCCGGAAATCGCGATCGGGCTGGCGACCGCGGGATTTTTGCTCGCGATTTCACTCACCTGATCGAGCACCCGCTTGGTGCGCACGAGCGACGCGCCGTCCGGCAACTGCACGGTCACCAGCAAGTAGCCCTGGTCTTCGATCGGGAGGAACCCGGTCGCCACGCGAGAAAGGCCATAGCCGGCGGCGCCGATGATAATCAGCGCGATGACGCACATGAGGCCGCTGCGCGCGACCATGCCGCCGATGAGCCGCGCATACGCGCGCTCGAAGGGATCATAGACGGCGTTGAAGGCGCGGAAGAACAGGTTGCGCTCGCTCGGCGGAACGGCGGGCCGCAGCCACAGCGCGCATTGGGTCGGCTTGAGCGTGGCGGCGTTGATGGCGCTGAGCAGCGCCGTGGCGGCGATCACCAGCGCGAACTGCGCGAACATCTTGCCGGTGAGGCCCGGGATGAACGCGGCCGGCAGGAACACCGACATCAGCACGAGCGTGATGCCGACGATCGGCCCGAACAGCTCGTTCATGGCCTGGATCGCCGCTTCCTTCGCCGGTAAGCCACGTTCGATGTGATGCGCGGCGCCTTCGACCACCACGATGGCGTCGTCGACGACGATGCCGATCGCCAACACGATCGCGAACAGGGTCGACAGGTTGATCGTGAATCCGAACGCCGCCATGGCCGCAAATGCGCCGATGATGGTGACGGGAACCGTGGTCATGGGCACCAGCATGGCGCGCCAGTCCTGCAGAAACACCACGATCACGATCAGCACCAGGATCGCCGCCTCGAACAGCGTCTTCCATACTTCTTTGATGGACTCGCGCACGAACGTGGTGGTGTCGAAGGGAATGCTGTAGACAAGCCCCGGCGGAAAGCTTTTCGCGAGCTGGTCCATCTTCTTGGCGACTTCGCCCGCCACGTCGAGCGCGTTCGCCTCGAGCGTCTGAAAAATGCCGATGCCCGCCGCGGGCTTGCCGTTGAGCGTGAAGATCTGGCTGTAGGTCTGCGCCCCCAGCTCGACCCGGCCGACGTCGCGCACGTGGACCATCTGCCCGTTCGCTTCGGTCTTGACCACGACGTTCTCGAACTGGCTGACATCGTCGAAGCGGCCGGCGATGTCGAGGGTGTACTGAAAAGCTTGCGTGTTCGGCCCCGGCGGCATCCCGAGCTGGCCGGCGGTGACTTGCTGGTTCTGGCCCTTCAGCGCGTTGACGACGTCCTCGGTCGTGAGCGAACGCGCATAAAGCTTGTTGGGATCGAGCCAAATCCGCATCGAATACTGGCCGGCCCCGAAAATATTGACTTGGCCCACGCCCGGCAGGCGCGCGAGCTCCGGCTGCAGCGAGATGGTCGCGTAATTGGCGAGGAATAGGCTGTCATAGCGCTCGTCCGGCGAGGTCAACGTGACGAATTGCAGAATGGCCGTCGATTTCTGCTGCACCGTCACGCCTTGCGCCTGTACCGCCTGCGGCAACTGCGCGAGCGCGCTGGAGACCCGGTTCTGCACCAGAACCTGCGCGAAGTTGATGTCCATTCCGATCTTGAAGGTGACGATCAGCGTGTAGCTGCCGTCGGCGGCGCTCCAGGACTGCATGTAGATCATGCCGTCGACGCCATTGACCTGCTGCTCGATCGGCAGCGCGACGGTGTCGACCACCGCGCGTGCGCTCGCGCCGGGATAGCGCGTGGTGACGGAAATGGTCGGCGGCACCACGTTGGGATATTGCGCGACCGCGAGCCGCATGAGCGCGACCGCGCCGATCACCACCATGAGGATGGCGAGCACGTTTGCGAGAACGGGGCGCTCGATGAAAAACTTCGAAATCATGGCGCGCCGCTATTGCGATCCGGCCGGCTCGGCCGCCGTGGGCGTCGACGCCTGGAGCTGCGGATCGACCTTCTGGCCCGGTACGGCGTCGAGGATGCCGGCCACGATCACCCGCTCGTCCGGCTTCAACCCGCTTTCGATCACGCGCATCTCGCCCGTCGTCTGACCGAGCTGCACCCGGCGCTGCTCGACGATCCCGTCGGCGTTGACCGTCAGCACATAGCGGTCCGCCTGATCGGCGCCCACCGCGACCTCCGGGACGAGCAGCGCCTGCTGCGCCCGTAGCGGCACCCGCACGCGAACGAAATAGCCCGGCAGCAGCGCCTGCTTGGCATTTTCGAAGACGGCCCGCACCTGCAGCGTTCCGGTCGACTGGTTGACGTCGGGGGAGACGTAGTCGAGCAGGCCTTTGTGCGGATATCCGGTCTCGGTCTGCAGTCCGACCTCGACCGGGGCCTTGTTGATCAGGTCGGCGATCGCCACGCCCTGCTGCGTCAATTGGGCCCGCCCGCGCTGCACATCCCGCTCGCTCAGATTGAACCACACCCAGATGGGGTCGAGCTGGACGATGGTCGCGAGCTCGCTCGTGTGGTCGCCGCCGACGAGTTCGCCGACCGATACCTTGCGCGCAGTGACGACCCCGTCGAAGGGAGCTGAAACCGTGGTGTAGCCGAGATTGATTTCCGCCGTCTGCACATTGGCCTGGGCCTGCAGCACGTTGGCGCGCGCGGTGTCGCGGTTCGCGCGTGCCTTGTCGAGGTTGGCCTGGGTCGAGACGTCCTTGGATTGGAGTTCCTGCTGACGGGTGAATTCGGCTTCGGCGTTGATCAACGTTGCCTTGGCCCCCTCCTCCGCCGCCTGTGCCTGCTCGAGCTGGACCTTGTAGGGCTCCGGCTCGATCACGAACAAGGGGGTCCCCTTCTTCACCGTCGCGCCGTCCTGATACTTGATCTCTTGGACGTAGCCCTGCACACGCGCCAAGAGCTTGACGGTATTCACCGACGCGGCGTTGCCGGTCGCCTCCAGATAGGGCGTGAACGTCTGTTGCAGGGGAAGCTGGACCGTCACCTTCGGCGGCGGCGGCGCGACGAAGCGGTTCTCTTGCCCGCACGCCGCCAACAGCGTGAGCATCCCCATCCCGGCGAGAAGCGGCAGCCGCGCGTCGGCTGCGCGCAACAGATCTTTGGGGACGCGTCTCATCTGGTCGTCTCCGCCACCTGCGCGTCCGCAGCGAGCGGCGCTCGATCCTTTGCGCATTCAATGTGGTAGTGTACATCAGCGGGCCGAAGCGCCAAGGGCCGGCATGAGGACAAAATGATGCGTGCGCGAATCCCTGCTGCAAAACTGGCTATGAACACGTTGCGATATTTTTTGCCGCCAGCTTTGCTCGCCTTCTCGGTCGCGGCGCCGGCGAGCGCGCAGTATGCCTGCACCACCAATTACTGCATCAGCAGCCAGAGCATATCGTTTCAGACTCCGCCCGGATGGCCGGCGGTTCCGGTCGAGACCTGCTGCCGGACGCATTGGGGCGCCCTCCCCGGCGCCATCGACTGGAGTAATGGCGCGCCGATCATGATCTGCGCCGGCCGGGCGGAATACGTGACCTCCTTCCCGAACTGCGGCGACCCGCAAAACGTGTCGCAGGCTTTTCCCTTGGATTACGAGCGGCCGACATTCGCCATCGGCGTCGCTTGGCCCAATGCGAAGGATTATCGCTACGAGATGCAAAGCGTTCCGCTCGTTGACGGATCCGACGGAACCTGCGCGCAATATTCCAGTCAGCCCGGTCAAGTCACGAATTGGTGGGTGCACGAGCTCAAAGAGCCGACGCGTGGAACTTACGTGTTCACCGCCGCGGTAAGCTTCCAAAAAGGCGAGAAGGGCTATTACGCCGTGCTCAACAGCTGCAAGCTCAGTCCGCCATCTTCGCCCCCGGTACGATAGCACGCTACGCAAGGCGTTCGACCAAAAGCGCCGAGTGTGCGTCGTTTGCGCGGCGAGGCGACAGCGCTGCGCGATGCTCTAATTTGATGCAACGGAGCCCGTTGACCGGCCTGCGCCAGCGGGCTATGCCCCGCTGCCGGCCGGCTGGGGCGGCGCGTCGTCCGCGTTTTGCCCTCGGCGCACAATTTCGATTGCGCGGCCGGCGTGCGAGAAGACGGGAGACCCGCATGTTTCCATCAGCGTCGCTTCTCGCGCTCGTTGGCACATTGCTGTTGACCGTCGCCGACAAGGTCCCCGCCCTCGACGTCGAATCCAGCTGCCGTGCGGCAGCGAAAATGGGCGACAGGCTGAGCCTGGATGCGACGCTTGGGCAGTGCCTGGCGGACGAGAAGAGCGCGCGTGACGAGCTGGAAAAGCAGTGGACGCAGTTTCCGGTGGCCCTGCGTCAGCGTTGCGTGACCACCACCGAGACCGGCGGCGATCCAAGCTACGTGGAAGTTCTCGTCTGCCTGCAGATGGGGCGCGACGCGGCGCAGATGGAAGACCCTTTGGGGGGTGGCCGGCAAGACAAGAAATGACACAAATCATGCACGTATTCGTGATTTGATCGGCCGATCATCAATCCGCTGTGCCTGTCGAACTCGAGAGAGCTGGAACGTGAAAAACGGATCGTCGCTGCATGACCTCCACTGATGCTTCGGCTCGCCTCGCGCCTTTGACCGCGAAACGTGAGTCCTCACCCGTCGATGCCAAACCGCCGTCGGCGCGCTCGCCCAAAGATCAAAGCCGGTCCTTCATCAAGCCGCTCCTGAAAAGCCACCGCGAACTCCAGCGGCCGCCGTTCGACTGCGTCGCCTTGGTATTGCAAGGTGGCGGCGCACTCGGCGCCTTCCAGGCCGGCGTGTATCAGGGACTCGTCGAGGCAAATCTGCATCCCGATTGGGTCGCCGGAATTTCGATTGGCGCGATCAATGCGGCCTTGATCGCCGGCAACGCACCCGAGGCGCGGCTCGAAAAGCTGCGCGCCTTTTGGGAGCAGATCACGACCCAGCTTCTGTTCGATCCCTTCGGCGTCGCCCATTACTGGCTGCGCGGCGATACCGGTCACGTCTTTCTCAACCGCTTGCGCGCCGGAGCGACCCTGCTCGAGGGTGCCCCCGGTTTTTTCAAACCGCGAATTCCGCCGCCTTACCTCGCGCCGCCCGGTACGGTCGAGGCCACCAGCTGGTACGACACTTCGCAGTTGCGCAGCACGCTCGAGCGGCTCGTCGACTTCGACCGCATCAATGCCGGCGAGATGCGCTTCAGCGTCGGCGCCGTCAATATTCGCAGCGGCAACTTCGTCTATTTCGATTCGACCTCCCACAAGATCAGGCCCGAGCACATCATGGCGAGCGGCGCACTGCCGCCCGGCTGCCCGGCCGTCGAGGTGGACGGCGAACTCTATTGGGATGGCGGGCTCGTCTCCAACACTCCGCTGCAATGGGTGGTGGCTGGCGATACCCGCCAGGACACGCTCACGTTCCAGGTCGATCTGTGGAGCGCCCGCGGCGACTTGCCGGTTGATCTCAATGACGTGAGCTCAAGGCAAAAAGAAATTCAATATTCGAGCAGGACACGGGCCAATACGGATCACTTCAAGGAGATCCAGTGCGTGCGAGTGGCATTGGCCAACGTGCTGGAAAAGATGCCGCGCGAGATCCTCGAGTCCGACGACGGCAAGCTTCTGCAGTCCGTCGCGGATCGCAACGTCTACCAGATCGTGCACCTCATTTATCGCTCGAAGAACTACGAGGTTCAGTCGAAGGACTACGAGTTTTCCCGCAACAGCATGATCGAGCACTGGAACGCGGGATATAACGACGCGATTCGCACGTTGCGTCATCCGGAAGCGCTGCAACGGCCGACCGATCAGACCGGGGTCGCCACATTCGACGTCGCCATCGACGGCCGCGAATGAGGCGACGCGATCCCCCACGCCCACAAATCAGAAGGAGCACAGCATGAAGGAAGCAGAGGTCAAGGCGCGGGCATTCGCCATGCCGCTGACGAGCCCGGCCTATCCGCCGGGCCCTTATCGTTTCATCAACCGGGAATTCCTGGTCATCACCTATCGCACGGACCTGGACAAGCTGCGCGCCGTGGTGCCGGAGCCGCTCGAGGTGGACGAGCCCCTGGTCAAGTACGAGTTCATCCGTATGCCGGATTCCACCGGCTTCGGCGACTATACCGAAACCGGACAGGTCATTCCGGTGCGGTTTCGCGGCCGCAAGGGCGGCTACAGCCACTGCATGTTCCTCAACGACGAGCCGCCGATCGCGGGCGGCCGCGAGCTTTGGGGCTTTCCCAAGAAGCTCGCCAAGCCGACGCTGCACGTCGAGATCGATCAAATGGTCGGCACGCTCGACTACGGCCCGATCCGCGTCGCCACCGCCAGCATGGGATACAAGCACAAATCCGCCGACCTCGACGCGGTGCGCGCTTCGCTCGCGGCCCCGAACTTTCTGCTCAAGATCATTCCGCACGTCGACGGCACCCCGCGAATCTGCGAGCTCGTTGAATATTATCTCGAGGACATCACGCTCAAGGGCGCGTGGACGGGCCCGGCGGCGCTTTCGCTCACGCCGCACGCCCTCGCCCCGGTCGCCGAGTTGCCCGTGCTCGAGGTCGTGTCCGCGGTTCACCTCATTTGCGATATCACGCTCGGCCTCGGCAAGGTCGTCTACGATTACCTGCAGCCGGCCTCCGCGAAGCGCGAGCCGGCGCTGAAACCTGCCACCGCGGGAGTTTCGTGACATGCGTCTCAAGGACAAAGTCGCCATCGTGACCGGCGCCGCCAGCGGCATCGGCAAGGAGATCGCCAAAGCCTACGCGCGCGAGGGCGCAAAGGTCGTGATCGCCGATTTGAATCAAAAGGCCGCCGACGCGGCCGCGGCGGAACTCGGCGATGCCCGCAAGGCGATCGGCGTCGTCATGGACGTGACGAGCGAACAACAGGTCGAGGCTGGCGTCGCGCGCACGGTCGAGCAGTTCGGAAAGATCGACGTGCTCGTGAGCAATGCCGGCATCCAGATCGTCGCCCCGCTCGATGAATTCAAGTTTGCGGACTGGAAGAAGCTTTTGAGCATCCACCTCGACGGCGCGTTTCTCACCACCCGCGCCGTGCTGCAGCGGATGTACAAACAGGGCTCGGGTGGCAGCATCATCTATATGGGGTCGGTGCACTCGAAAGAGGCATCGGTGTTGAAGGGGCCCTACGTGACCGCCAAGCACGGATTGATCGGGCTGGCCAAGGTGGTCGCCAAGGAGGGCGCCAAGCACGGCGTGCGCGCAAACGTCATTTGCCCGGGTTTCGTGCGCACCCCCCTGGTCGACAAGCAGATCCCCCAACAGGCCAAGGAGCTCGGCATTTCAGAAGCCGACGTCATCAAGAACGTCATGCTGAAGGATACGGTGGACGGAAAATTCACCACGGTCGAGGACGTCGCCGAAACGGCGGTATTCTTTGCCGGCTTCGAAAGCAACGCGTTGACCGGCCAGTCGCTGGTCGTGAGCCACGGCTGGTTCATGCAGTGAAGAGCGCGCGCGCATCGAAACCGAAATCCTGATGTTGCGACGCAAAAGTCGTTCCTTCGCTTCGGCCGAACGCGGCGTGCCCAATTTCCGCCCAAGTGCGTGCGGCGCGGCGCGCGGCCGACGGGGTGGCCATGCGAAAGATGGTCAGTCTTATCAATGGATTATGTTATCGGCCGCATCAGCCTGTCAGTGCGGCCCGGCCGCCGCAGGATCAAGCCGGCGTGAGCTCGGCTGAGCCGCGAGTTTTTGAACCTCCAAGCCCCCAGCTGCGACTAACAAAGACGCAAACCCCCGCCGGCCCTCGATTTATGGGGACCCGGGAGAAGAGTGGGTTGGTCTTTCAGGGCGAGGTGCGTCATGAGTGTACAAAGCAGGCATTGGCTCGACTACGACCCGGTGGCTTTGGTGATTCTGGTCGTAGGGATCGGCGCAGTCGCGTTGCTCGCGCTGAGCATTTAACTCTCCGAAGAAAAGCCGCCGGGGCTGGTGTTGCATCGGCCCGCGGCGCTGCTTCGCCTCATTGCCCTTGCATCGTGATCACGGCATGGAGCGTCCGCGCGTGAGGGCTGTTTCGACAGCCGGCGCCTGTTCAAGCTGAATATTTCCTTCCTTTCCCGAGTTTCGCCCAAAGCCCGATTTGCCGCCCCGGGTCACCGCACCGCGGTACCGCCGCGGTTCCAGCCGCGACCGCCCTCGCCGTAAATCTCGAATCCGGTGTCGGTGACCACGACCGTATCTTCGAGCTTGATGAATCCGCGCTGGGGATGCTGCAGCGTGGTCTCGACCGAGACCACCATTCCGCGCTCGAGCGGGCGACCGGCGTCGTAGGCATCGTATGGCACCGGGCCCGTCGCCGTCAGCCGCGGCGCCTCGTGACTGACCAACCCCATGCCGTGGGCGAGGAAGTGCATGTGGTTGTGGTGCTTGGATTTGTGCACGAGCGGTTCGGCCGCGGCGTAGATCACGCTCCCCGTCGCTCCCGCCTTGATGGGCTTCATCGACGCGCGCTGAATTTGTTCGATCTCGGCCAGCAAATCCTCGAGTTCGGCATCGGGCTCGCCGTGGATCGCCATCCGACAGAGGTCGCCGATATAGCCGTGATAGTTGCCGCCGGAGTCGAGCGAGAGCACGTCGCCCTTGCCCCATTTCTGCTCCGACGGTGCGCGGTTGAGGCTCGAGCCCGCCGTGATCAGACAATAGTCGAAGGTAAGGCCGCGATTGGTCTCCTCCCGCCGCAGCGCTTCGGTCAGCTCCCGCTTGGTCGCGCCGGGGCCGTGATTGGCAATCACCGCCAGCATCGATTCGATCACGCGCTCGGAGGCGATGCGCAGCTTCCTCAGCTCCTCGGGACTCTTCACCGCGCGCAGCCGCTCGAGCACGAACAACGCGTCCGCGATTTCGCTGCCGGGGAAGGCGTTGCGTAGCGCGGTGCCGGCATCGACCGGTAGAAAACCGAGCTCGGCGCCGATCCGGCGGGGCTTTGCTCCCAATTTGCGCGCGTAGTCGATCGCCTTCTGCATGGCATCGACGGTGCCGGACGAATTGGTCTGCGACTCCGACACCCAGAACGGATCGTTTTCCTTCTGAAAGCCTTCCATGCGATGGCCGAAATAAGCCGCCTTCTGGCGCGCGCCCTTGGGATAGACGAGGACCGGCAGATAGCGGCTCAATCCCATCGCATCCATGGACTCGAAGAAAAAGGCGCGATGGCCGCCGAGCAGGTACTGCACGTTGTGCTTCGAGGTCGCGAGCAGAACGTCGATCCCGGCCTCATCCATCAGCCGATCGAGGCGATGCGCATCGAACGGAATCGAGGGTGCAACCTTCTTGACGACGTCGAGCATGACCAAAGCTCCTTGTGGGCCGACTGCAGCGCTCCGTGCGCTGCTCGCGCATGGATGAGCGCAAGGCGATCATACACCAACCCAGCGCGACCCGGCCATGCCCCAGCCAGCGCCCGCGGCGTTCCTGCAACGTGTCGCGCGTCGCCGCCGCGGCACGACGTTTCGCTAGTTCGCTTTATGCGCTTGGATGCCGGCGATCTTGACCGCTTCCCCCCACAAAGCGATGTCGGCTGCGATCATCGCCGCGAACGCCTCGGGGGTATTGCCGAGCGGGTCAACCCCGAACGCCGCAAGCCGCTCGGCAAATTTTGCGTCGTTAGAGGCGTGGGACACCTCTTTCGCGATCCGCTCGACGGTGTCCGTGGGCATCGCCGATGGCGCCATCAGCCCGTTCCAGGTGAGCGCCCTGAAGCCGGGAAATCCTGACTCGGCGAAGGTGGGAACGTTCGGGATTTGCGGGACGCGCTTCTCGCTCGACACCGCAAGCAGGCGAATGGCTCCGCTGTTTGCCTGCGACATGGCCTCCGACAAAGTCGCGAAATAAATGGGGACGTGACCGGCGATCACGTCGGTCAATGGCGCCGCGCCACCCTTGTAGCTCACAGGGGTCATCTCGAGCCCCGCGCGTTTGAGAAACAACACCATCGAGAGATGACTCAAGCCTCCGAATACCGGCGCCACATAGGTCAGTTTGTCGGGGTGGCCGCGGGCATAGTCGATGAATTCGGCAAGCGTATTCGCCGGTATGCGAGGATGGACGACCAACACGTACGGATTGGTCCCAATCACGCTGATGGGAGCAAAATCTTTGACCGGGTCGTAGGCCGTCCTGGTCGTCAGCGGAATGATCGCGATTTGCGACGGGGTTCCCATCAGCAGCATATGTCCGTCGGCGGACGAGCGGGCGACCGCTTCGGCCGCGATCGCACCGGCCGCCGCTGGGCGGTTCTCGACCACGAACTGTTGCCCAAACGCGTCGCCGAGGGGCTGCGCGATCAGACGGGCAATGCCGTCGGTATTCCCCCCCGGTGCGAACGGAACCACGATCTTGACCGGCTTCTGCGGCCATCCTTGCGAGCGTGCGGAGGAAATCGAGCCCGCAATGGCGAGCACGGTCAGTGCTGCCACAAGCACGCTTCGCGCTTGCACAATCCTGCAGAACGGTTTCGCCAATGTCAGGTCCGATAGCTCGGATCGATGCGGTCGAGCATGCGAAGATAGGCCGGCCAGTCGGCGGAGCCGCGGCCGCTGTCGTGTTTTTCGTACTGCAGCACCGTCTTCTTGCAGATTTCGGGCGGGATCTCGATCAGCTCGCCTCCGGTCGCTTCCATCGCCAACTGGATTTCAGCGGCCTCCAAGAGATGCTTCATCAGGATGAAAGCCTCGCGCGCGGTCTTGCCCACCGTGAGCACGCCGTGATTGTGCATGACCATTGCGCGATTGTTGCCGAGATGGGCGATGAGCCGCTCGCGCTCCCCGAAATCCTCGGTGATGCCTTCGTAGGGGTGATAGCCGATAGAGCCGAAGAAGCGCACCGCCTCCTGCGAAATCATGCGCAGCCCGCTCTTGAGGCCTGCGATCGCCATTCCGGTGCGCGTGTGGACGTGCACCGCGCAGTTCACGTCTCCCCGCCCGCGCAGGACGCCGCCGTGCAGCGTGAAGCCCGGGCGATTGACGCCGGCCCGCTCGTCGAGGTCCTCGTCCATGCTGACCTTGACCAGGTTCGAAGCCGTGACCTCCGTCCACAGCAGCTCGTGCCGCTTCATCAGGAACTTTCGATCTTCTCCCGGAACGCGCATGGAGCAGTGGTTGTAAATGCCATCATCCCAGCCGTGGTGCGCGACCAGGCGATAGACCGCGGCGAGATCGACGCGAACCTGCCATTCCGCGGGCGATACCGCGGTCGCTGGATCGGTCGTGGTCTTGGAATGGATGTTCACGGCGAGAGCTCCCTGTTTGAAGGCGGGACTGCGGTGCCCGATATCGCGTTACCCCGCTCGCGATGGTAACGAAACCGGCGTCCGCATTCCAGCGAGTTGGCGGTCAGAACTCGCGCCCGATGAGAAGATGATCGACCGAGATCGCGCCACCGCCGTGCACCAGGAAATACAACACGGCCACGGTCCACATCAGCGTGTATTCGAGGCCCGTTTTGTTCCAGAAATATCCGCCGACCCGCCAACGCTCGTAATTGGATACGACGAGAAAGATCATGATGACGCAGGCGACGGGCCGCGTGAACAGCCCGAGCGCGAGCATCGGACCGCCCACGAGCTGCGTGATCGAGATCGCCGGCGCCCAGAATTTTCCGGGACGATAGCCGTCGCGGTCGAGCTGTCGCGCCAGCTCGGTCAAATTGTGCGATTGCACCCCGGTCGATGGGAACATCCCGAACGTGTTGCGCAGTCCATGCGGGACGAGCGCTAGTCCCGCGACGACGCGCAACAGCGCCTCGGCCCAGGGAAAGAGCGCCTGATAGATGGGACCGAGCTGCGGGAAGATGAGCGGGGTCGAATCAACCATCCTGCCAACTAGCAACTCTTTGCCGTCGTCCCCGCGAAAGCGGGGACCCATGATCACTGGCCTCTGGAATATGGGTCCCCGCTTTCGCGGGGACGACACTTTGTGTGACGCGATTAAAGTCGGATCTCGCCGAGATTGATGCTGGCCCCGAGAGTTGCTTCGACGGATTTCTGGCTCCGGCCCTTCGCCGATATCTCGACCAGATACGTGCCTGAGCCTTCATCGAGCTTGTCGAATTTGAAGTCGCCATAGTTGTCGCTCGTCGTCTCAGCGACCGTTCGGCCATCCTTGCTGAGGCGAACGCTCGCGCCCTCGACGCAATCGACGACGCCATTCATCTCCGCCGCCAGGGTGCCGCCGATGAAGCACTTCGAGTAGCGCCAGAGATTGCGATAATACACCCGGGGGCGGGTGCCCAACTCGGGCTTCATCACTTCGAGCGCCTGCTCGCGCGCCAGGCGCGCCATCTCCTCGTCCTCGACCTTGATCGCTCGCATGGCGCCGGTCGGACACGATTGCTGGCCGCGGGTCTGCTGCCAGCCCTGGTCGATGAGGTGGGCATCGAACGGCCAGATCTGCGGCAGCTGCAACTCGTCGTTCCACCAGATGTGGCCGTAGGGGCAGGCCTCGACCAGATCCTTGCGCCCCTTCGCCTTCTCCGGATCGATGAGCACGATCCCGTCGTCGCGCTTTTTCACCGCGTCGCCGGCCTTGGCCATGCACGGCGGATCGTCACAGTGGTTGCACATGGTCGGAACGTAGGCGATGTCGATCATCGGCACCTGCCCGCGCTCCTTCTGCAGGATGTTGATCCACTTGTGCCCGTGCTTCGGCATCGGCGCGCTGTAACCGGGCCAATCGTTGCCCACGTATTCGTCCATGGCCGCGAGCGTGCACAGATTGCAATTCGTGCACTCCGCCACGTCGATGATCATGTTCCATTTTTGCATGGCGATACTCTATATCAGAGCTGGATGCCCGCCTTCGTGGGCATCCCAGTCGCAACTACATCATTACTTCGCCGGCACGAGCTGCGCGGCTTTGAGCGTGTCGCGGACTTCCTTGTCCTTCTCCATGCGCGCGAAGGTCTCCGACATGTGCTCGGTGCGGCCGTCCCACAGTTCGACCTGAACCAGCGAGTTCGCGCCCGCGATCGAGTGCGTCGAGTTGGTCTGCGTGCGCTCGGGCGTGAGCAGGTTGAGGCAGCCGCCCCGATCGACCGATTTGCCCGGTTCGCCCATGGGGTCGTAGATCGCGGACGACTCGTAGCCATGGCACACACCGCGCGGCAGCCGCTGGGTCGGCAGCGCCGCGCAGATCACCGCGCCGCGATCGTTGAAGACCTTCACCAGGTCATGCTTCTTGATCCCGCGATCGGCCGCGTCCTCGGCGTTGAGCCGCATGATCCAGTAGTAATAACCGTCGACCTTGACCCGGTGGTCCTCGATATTGAGCAGGAACGAATCCTTGCCGTCACCCTGGGTGTGGAACGAGTACTTCGAATGCGGCGTGAGCATTTGCAGCGGATAGCGCTCGTACATCTCGCCCGAATGCGGCCCTTCCCATGACGGCTCGTATTTGACGATCGGCGGCCGCTCGGGATCGTTGAAGCGCTTGAGGCTGTTGCACTCGAACTCGAGCTTGCCGGACTGAGTCTGCAGCCCGCGCAGATATTCGTCGGTGTAGTCGGAGGGCAGAGGCTGCGCCTCCGGCACGTCCTTCTTGCGGTTCTGCCAGAACCAGCGGAAGGACACCGGCGCGCGCAGCTTCTCCTTCTCCGCCGGCACCACGTAATAGCCGCGCTTGATGAACTTCTTCCACGAGATCACCTTGGGCATATCGGAAGCGAGATACACGCGCTTGACCCAATCGATCTCGTTGACGCCCTCGGAGAAATAATTGGCGAGGCCGAGCCGCTTGCTGATCTCGTTGAAGATCCAGAAATCGGAGTGCGATTCGCCCAGCGGCGCGATGGCCGGCGCCTGGAAGATGATGACGCGGTGGTTGAGCTGCTGCTGGCCGTGGTGGCCGTAGCCGCCCAGGCCCGCCCACTCGCTGATGTCGACGCGCTCGAAATTGGTGCAGGCGGGCAGAATCACGTCGGCAAACTTGGCCTCGCCCTCGAACCAGATCGACTGGTTGACGACGAATTCGAGATTCGGCGACTGATACATCCGCACCCAGCGGTTGGTGTTGTTCATGGTGGAGAGGATCGAGCCGCCGTATTTGTACATCATCCGCACCGGCGCATGGCCGGGCGCCGGATAGGAGAACTTGGCGAATTGGTGCTCGATTGATTTTCCGACCCAAGGATAGCCTTCGGCCTTGCCGTCGGCGATCGCCTCGGGCGTCCGCAGCCGCGGAATGCGCTGGAAGGTGGTGGACATGCTCGGCAGCTGCGGCATGCGCTGATAGAGCTCGACCGGCATCGCGGTGTTTTCGAGATCGCCCGACATGCCGCCGTCGGCGTAGCCGGGGAAATAGAACTGGAAGTCGAGCGGGCAGCCCCATTGCAGATTGCCCATGTTGACGCCGGGCTTGCCGAGCCCCTGCATCGCGGTCAGGCACACCATGACGCGCGCCCATTGGATGCCGGTCTGGTTGCGGCAGGCGCCGCCGTGGCCGTTGCCCCAACCGCCGGGCGCGAGATAGACACGCTTCCTGCCCCACTCGCGCGCGAGCGCGCGCACGTCCCTTGCCGGCACGCCGGTCTCTTTCTCCTGCCACTCCGGCGTCTTCGCGATGCCGTCCTCTTCGCCGAGGAGATAAGCGCGCCATTTGTCGAAGCCGACGGTGTGGGTCTGCACGTATTCCTTGTCGTAGAGGTCCTCCTTGATCCAGACATAAGCGATGGCCATGGCCATCGCGACCGAGGTGGTGGGCCTGGGCGCGAACCACTTGCCCGGCAGGAATTGCGCCGACGCGTTGTAGTACGGATCGACGTGCACGACCTTGATGCCGAGCTTGGGATTCTTCAGCCATTGCCGGCGCACGGTGCCTTCCTGCGCGCCATAGGAGCCGCTCGTGCTCTCGGGATCGGCGGCCCAGAACACGATCATGTCGCAGTTCTGCAGGCAATCTTCGACCGTGCCGTAGGTCTCCGATTGGCCGACGCGCAGCGTGTAGCCCCAGTGATGCACCGCGCCCCAGTACCAGCCTTCCCAGCTGTCGGGATTATGGTGGATCTGGGTGTAACCGACGGCGTTGCGGAAGCGGAACAACGCGGAGAGGTAATAACCGATATTGCCCCAGGTGTGGTGGGAACCGTGCGACACCGCCATGACGCCGGGACCGTAGGTGCGCTTGAGCCGCTTGATCTCGCCCGCGACGAGGTCAAGCGCCTCCGGCCAAGAGATGCGCACGTAGCCCGACTTGCCGCGGTTCTGCGGATTGCGCTCGCCATTCGGGTCGAAGTCAACGCGCTTCATCGGATAGAGCAGGCGATCGGGCGAATAAACGATCGACTTCGCGTTCTGCCCATGCGGGGCAAGCGTGGTCTTGCGCGGCGGCGTGAGCTTCAATCCGCGCGCTTCGATGGTCCACGGCGGTGGATCATCCGCGGCAAAATCGATCGGCGTCATGCGGACGATCTTGCCGTCCTTGACGTAGACGAAAACCGGTCCGCCGTTGGTCATGTTGCAATAGCGCATGGTGCCGTCGGCAAGCCGCGTGCCGATCTTCAAGCCGACGCTCTGGCTCATCATGATGGTCTGCGCGAACCAGTTGGTGAGATCCTCCGGCCCTTCGAGGGTGAGCTTGAAATCCTTCTGCGCGTTGATCTGATCGAGCCAGTTGATCGGCGGCATGAGCAGATCGGCGGCGATCGCGGCGGTCTTGAAGGCAAGCGTGACTTCAGCGTCGACACGCAGCCCGCTGCCCGACGTCACCTTGCCGTCGCGGATCGCGTACCAACGGCCGATCTCCTCGTCGCGGGCCTTGAGCTGCGCGACGAGGTTGCGCTCCTTGAGACGCGCGCGGAAGGCCGGATGCCGCCAGGCCGCGTATACGAGAAGCTGCGCCATCCCCCACAGGATGATCTTGAACTTCATCGCCGAGAGCATGGTCTCCTCCTCGCGGGCTTGCACGCCCGCTAATCTTGTAATCGTGCGATATTTTCGGCCGTTTGCAGCGCACGCGCAACATCAAAGACGTGGCCGCCCCGGCGAAGCGCTGGCCGGGCGCGACGTCGGCGTCAGCGGTTGCCCGCAGCGAGATGGCGTCACTCCGCCTTGATGCCCGAAACCTTCACCACCTGCGCCCACTTCTCGATGTCCTTGCGCAGGTAGGCGTCGAACTCGGCGGGAGTCATCACCAGCGCCACCGCTCCCTGCTTGTCCCATGCTTCCTTCACGTCGGGCCGCCTGATCGCCTTGTTGATTTCGGCATTGAGCACGTCGACGATCGCCTTCGGCGTGCCGGCCGGCGCCATGATCCCGAGCCAGATGGTCGATTCGTAGCCCGGCACCCCCGCCTCGGCGATGGTGGGAACATCGGGTAATACCGTCGAGCGTCTGGCGGCGGAGGTGCCGAGCGCGCGCACCTGGGCGGCCTTGACGTTCGGCGCCATGGTGGTGATGGCATCGAACGCCATTTGCACATGGCCGCCGATCACGCTGTTGCGCATCTCGCCGGAAGCCTTGTGTGGAACGTGCACCAGATTGGTTCCGCTCATCGCTTTGAACAGCTCGGCCGCCATGTGATAGGGCGTGCCGGCGCCGGAGGAGGCGTAATTGAGCTCTCCGGGCTTGCTCTTGGCATAAGCGATGAATTCCTTGAGGTCCTTCGCCGGCACCGACGGATGGATCACCATCACCAGGTCGGAATAGTTGATCCCCGCCACCGGCACGAAGTCGCGCATCAACTGAAACGGCTTGTTGGCAATGAGCGATTCGTTGGTCGTATGGGTGTTCGACATTGCCAGCAGCGTGTAGCCGTCGGGCGGCGACTTGGCGACCGCATCGGTGCCGATGATCGAGCCGGCGCCGGGCCGGTCCTCCACCACGAAGGGCTGCTTGAGCGCGTCCGAGAGATGCTGGGCGAGAACGCGGGAGTAAACGTCGGCGGGCCCGCCGGCGCCGAACGGCACGATGATCCTGACCGGACGCGTTGGGTAATCCTGGGCCTGCAAGGCTGCGGGCCAAGACAGTATCGGCGCAAGCGTGAGAGCGAACGCAACCAGCGCAACGCTGAGCGGCAATACGATCATGCGATTTCCTCCGATCGTTTCGATGGTAATTGGCGCGACGATAGACACCCGTTCCGGACCGTTCAATGAGGCCTCTCGCCGCTAGTGTCCCGATTCCGAAGTTCGCATCATTGTGCCGCAGCCCCGTTTGCGAACTTCGGATCGAAGGACACTAGCAACTTATCGATCTAGTGTGGCTTTGGTTCAGAAGTCCGCATTTCGGACTCGCTACAAAAATGATGCGGACTTCTGAACCGCCACACTAGTAAACGCCAACCCCGCCACTAACCGCTCATTCCCGCGTCGTCAGCACGGACAGGGCAACCGAGCACAATGCCGCGAAGGTCACGACCGCATTGGCGGCATGCGAATACTCCCACTCCCGGCGTAGTTGCTCCCAATTGTCCGGGATCATCATCCAATTGTTGGTCGCCTGATTGGCGGCGTAGGTCCAGATGAAGAAGACGACGAGCGTGAGGGCGATGCAAAGAAACGCGAACAGCGCGAGAACGAACGGCGCGCCCCGACCGCGCAGCATCAGCGCCAGCGCCAGATTGGCGATCAGCGCGCCGATCAAGGCGACGCCGAACAAGCTCCAACCGCGGTAGATGTTCTGCACGATGAAATACTGCTCCGCCACCAGGTTGATCTTGTTGGGCAGCGCGCACAGATGCGCGCCGCTCGGTACCAACGCAAGCGCGGTGAGCGTGAGCGCAAGGAATTGAACGATCTTGAGGGGCACGATCGGAACTCTGCCGAGCCGCTTATGGCACGTCAATCCGGCTGCACGGCGTTGCGCGCGTCCCATTTGCGCTGCAGCAGCCTACGGCGCGTCCCGCCGCAAGGCTCTTTGCACCGGCCGCCGTCACCGATAAGCTCATCCTCCAGCGAGTCATCAAGAGCCGCAGCTTTCGCCCACCGGTATCCGGTGAAGGCGCAAGCGAGGGAAAGCACCATCGAGGGGGCACGGTGATGACCGAAGCAACATCGCATCACTACATTCCCGCGCTCGGCAACGTTTACAGCGCGGTCGACGAATATGCCGAACCGATCCTGCGCATCGCGCTCGGCGCGATCCTCATTCCGCACGGCCTGCAGAAGCTGTTCGGCGCATTCGGCGGCATGGGGTTTGCCGGCAACGCCGCGCTGTTCGATCGGATCGGCTTCACGCCCGGCATATTCTGGGGCACGCTGGTCGGCTGCACCGAATTGATCGGCGGTACCCTGCTGGTGCTGGGACTGTTTACGCGCTTCGCGGCGGCTGCAGTCGTCATCTTCATGATCATGGGAGTGAAATTCACCTCGGCGAAGGGCTTTTTCTGGACGCAAGGCGGCTCGGAATACGCGCTGCTGATCGGCTTCTGCGCGTTGTTCTTCCTGATCCGCGGCGGCGGCGCTTGGTCGCTCGACCGCGCGATCGGGCGGGAACTCTGATCGAGCGCGCCGAAGCGAGCGCCATTCGTCTCGCGTCGCGAGCTATCGGTATCAGTCATATCGGCAAGGCTAGGCAAGGCTAGGAGGGAACCATGTCCAACCACGCAAGCGAGTCGTCACTTCCCGTTCTGTCCCACGCGGATGGCTTTGCGGCCAGCGCCAGCGACGCTTTATTGCTGGTCGGCCGCGTGCTGCTGGGCTGGCTCTTCCTCACGAGCGCGTGGGGCAAGTTCATGAACATGGGCGGCTATGTCGCGTACCTCGGAAATCTGAAAGTGCCCAACCCCGGGTTCTTCTCCTGGATCGGCGCTCCGGTCGAATTCTTGATCGGCCTCACTCTGATTCTAGGTTTTGCCACCCGCTACGCCGCCCTGGTGTGTCTCCTCTTCCTCATCGTCGCCACCGCGCTCGCCCACCGCTATTGGGAATATCCGGCCGCCCAGGTGATGGCCCAGTACAACAACTTCCTCAAAAATCTTGCGCTCTTCGGCGGCACCTTGGTGTTGTTCGTGACCGGTGCAGGCCGCTTCAGTGCCGATCGAATGCTGTCGAAGAAGGACTGAACGGCGACGGGCTAGTGTGGCGGTTCAGAAGTCCGCATCATTTTTGCAGCCAGTCCGAAATGCGGACTTCTGACCAAAGCCACACTAGATCAATAAGTTGCTTAGTGTCCTTCGATTCCGAAGTTCGCAAACGAGGCTGCGGCACAATGATGCGAACTTCGGAATCGGGACACTAGGCCTCAGGTCCACAATTCTCTGCTGGCAAGCCGCGCGCCCTCCGCCAGCGCTTCGAGCTTCGCCCACATGATCGAGGGGTGGACCCGCCGGTAGAACGGTCCTTGCGCGAAGCCGCAATCCGTTCCCGCCAGCACGTTCTCGCGCCCGAGGAGCCGCGCGTAGCGGATGATGCGCTCGGCGACGAGCTCGGGATGTTCCACCACGTTGGTGGCGTGGCTGATGACGCCCGGGATGAGCACCTTGCCCGCGGGCAGCTTCACATCCTTCCACACCTTCCACTCGTGCTCGTGACGCGGATTGGCGCCCTCGATCACGTAGGCGCCGACATTCACCTTGAGGATGAGGTCGACGATGTCCTCGAGCGGCACGTCGGTGGTATGCGGCCCCGGCCAGCTTCCCCAGCAGACGTGATAACGCATGCGATCGGGCGGCAGTCCCTCGATCGCGTGGTTGAGCACCTCCATGTGCGCGGCGACCCATTCGCGGTAGTCGGCGAAGCTTGCCGGCGGCACCATGCGATCGTAGCTCACGGCGGCACGCGCGTCGTCGAGCTGCAGCACGAAGCCGGCGTCGACGATCATTTTGTATTCCGTGCGCATCGCCGCGCCGATGGCGAGGAGGCACTCCTTGTCGTTGGCGTAATATTCGTTCTTGCGGTCCGGGATGACGCTCGCGGGCGCGGCGACCGGCAGGAACGCCTCCTCGACCTTCACGCCTTGGAGCGCAGCCTTGAAATTGTGGATGTCGCGCTCGAGCTCCGCCTGCCCGGTATAGGCGATGGGTCCGACGCAGACCGAGTCCGTCCTTGTTGCCACCTCTTCGCGCGCGTCGAGCTCGGCATAGAATTCGGCGAAGCGCTCTCGGTCGGCGCCACGCTGAAAGGGATTGGCGCCTGGCTTGATCGGACGGCGTTCGAAGCCGCTCAAGCGCTCGAGCGCGTATTGCGACCAGCTGATCGATTTCCCGAATTCGCCGTCGCTGATCACGTCGATGCCGGCCTCGGCCTGCCGGCGGACGATGGCGCCGACCGACTGGGTCAGGCACGTCTCATAGGCTTTCGCGGCGACCGCTTCGCCGGCCTGCTTCGCGCGCAGGAACCCCTGCAGCGGCTCGGGCCGGATCAGGCTGCCCACATGGGTGGTGAGAATTCGATCGCTGCTGCGTTTCATCGTGTCGGCTCGACGTTCGACATGGCGTCGGGCTTCTAGCAGAGGTCGATGGCCGCGGCCAATCGGCGCGAAAGAATCGGTTGTGAACGGGGGCTTCGCTCGGCAAATTGAAGCTCCCAGGATCATCCATGCCCCGCCCGCTCACCAGGCTCGAAGCCGCCGAACCGCTGCCGATGCGGCCGGCCATCCGCATCCGCGATCTGCGCAAGGTGTTCGGACAGCTCATTGCGATCGATGGCGTCTCGCTCGACATCGCTCCGGGCGAGTTCTTCATGATCGTCGGCCCGAGCGGATGCGGCAAGACCACGCTGTTGCGCATCCTTGCCGGCCTCGACTCCGTTACCTCCGGCGCTATCGAGATCGAGACGCCACATTCGCAGCGCCCGGTGAATTCGATGATCTTCCAGGGCGACTCGATCTTCCCCTGGATGACGGTCTGGGACAACGCCGCCTACGGCCTCAAGATGCGGCGCGTGCCATCCGCCACCGTCAAGGAGGTGGTCGGCCACTATCTCGCGCGCACCGGTCTCACGCGTTTCGCCAAATATTATCCACACCAACTTTCCGGCGGCATGCGTCAGCGCGTGTCGATCGCGCGCGCGTTCGCCAATGATCCCGAAATTCTGCTGATGGACGAGCCGTTCTCGGCGCTCGACGCGCAGAACAAGCTGCTGTTGCAGGAAGAGTTGCTGCACATCTGGGAGGAGCACAAGAAGACCGTGGTGTTCATCACCCATTCGGTCGACGAGGCGGTGTTTCTGGGGGATCGCATCATGGTCATGACGGCGCAGCCGGGGAAAGTGAAGACGTTCGTGCCAGTGCCGCTCGCGCGGCCGCGCAACATCATGGAGCTGCAGAAGATGCCGCAATACGGCGAGCTGATTGCGCACATCTGGTCGAGCCTGCGCGAGGAGGTGCACCGTGCGCGCCAGCAGGAGGAGGAGATCAAATCATGAGCGTGCAAACGATTTCGACCGGGTCGGAGGGCGCGAAAATGTCCGCGCGCACGCGCGATCGGCTGTTGAGCATCATATCGCCGCTTGCGCTTCTCGTTTTGTGGGAGCTTTGTGCCCGCTTCGGCTTCATCGACACCAGGTTTTTTCCGGCTCCCTCGAGCGTCGTCTCGACGATGATCGAGATGTTGCGCACGGGCGAGCTTGTCACCCACACCGCCGTGAGCATGCAACGCCTGTTCTATGGCGCGATCCTCGGCGGCGTGCCGGCGCTCGTCCTTGGCATCGTCATGGGGCTCAACCGGCCGATCCGAGCGCTGTTCGACCCGCTGATCGCGGCGACCTATCCGGTGCCCAAGAGCGCGATCCTGCCGCTGGCGCTGTTGATCTTCGGCCTGGGGGAGGCCTCGAAAATCTTCATGGTGGCGGTCGGGGTGTTCTTCCCCGTGGTCATCAACGCGACGACGGGCGTGCTCGAAATCAACAAGATCTATCTCGATGTCGGACGCAACTACAAAGCCAACCGCTGGAACACATTCTGGACCATCGCGCTCCCCGGCGCGCTGCCGGTGATCATGACCGGCTTCAAGCTCGGGATCGGCATCGGGCTCGTGCTGATCGCGGTGGCTGAAATGGTGGGCGCAAAGAGCGGGCTCGGCTATCTGATCTGGAGCGCGTGGAGCACGTTCGCGGTCGAACAGATGTATGTCGGCCTGTTCGTGATCGCGATCATCGGCTTTCTGATTACGCTCATCCTCAACGAGCTCGAGCGCGTCATCATCCCGTGGAAGGCGGAGTGACGCTCCCTCGCGGCGCGCCTCACGCGCGGGATCGCCCGGCGTACCACGCGATGGCGAAAAGCACGACGGCGACGGCCGCCGCGGCGAGGCCATGCTTGAGGTGCAGGCGCGGCGAGCCGGCTTCGAACCCCGGAAAAACGCCCGGCAGCGAGCCCGCAGGCACGAGCCAGTAAACGATTGCGATCACCGCAAACGCCAAGCCCAAAACGATCGCGAGGGTGCGCATGCTCGAATTGCTCCTCGGCAAGGTTGGGGGGCGGAATGATCCGCCCGCAAGGGGTGACACGATTTCTTAGTCGCCAATGCGGGGGCTGACAATGGCCGCAATCCGCGTCGAGCCGAAATGATGGAAGTGTGGACCCACTGATTCATATTCCGAATCGAGGGATCAAGGACGAAATATTGGTCCTTAGCAGAGCTACTTTTTCGCAATTGTTTGCACCCCAGCTTTCTCAAGCAATTCGTACAACGGGGCGATCTGCGTGCGCGCCCCACGTGCGGAGCAATATGTGAAGATCACGCGTTGCTTGGTGCGCGAGAATGCGACAAAGAATCCCGCTGTTTCCTCGTGGCTTTGCTTGTGAAAATTAAACCAGGCGCTGTCCTCCAGGCCAACGAAGACAACCGTGTGATACTCCAGGCTCTTACTCTTGTGCACCGTCATAAGCGGGATGGCATGAATGCCTTCATAAACATCCAATGCGCTTGACCAGTTTTTTGCACCGCGGCACGAGGCTTCAAGGTGCAATGTGGCGGCGTCGATCACCTTCTCGAACCAGTCGCCCTGTCGGTACGCAGGTGAGGCGGCGAGAAGGTATTTGCGGCCGACGAAGTCGATGATGCGTTTGACAACAGCGCGCGCGGCCGCAGTATCAGTAACCGGCGTCGGAAATTCGGCTGCAAAGGCGGCTGACAACTCGTCGAGCGATTTCGCAATCTTGGCGCGGCGGTCTTCGTCATCGAACGTGAGGCCGCGCATAGCGCAAACGGTATCGAGGCAATCCGTCCAATAGCGGCCCGCCCGATCCGACGTTACGAGACGAAGCAAGGTGACAAGCGTTTCTGAAACAACTTCCGAGAACAACTCCTGCAGTGCGACCTGTCCTACCTTAGCCGCCTCATTGCGAAGAATTAGTCCGCGGGCCCGAAAGGCGGGAGCTAAATTGACCATGTAGTCTGCCGCCCTCATCCGCACGAGCACCGCAAAGTCGCGCGGCTTGAGATGATATTTTGCCATCTCGTCGCTGACAAACTTGGCAAGGCCTTTTGACTCGGCATCGGCATCAGGAAAGTCCCACACTTCGCAACTGTTGCCGACAATAGTGCCTGGGGATTTGGACACTGCACTCACGGACTTCGCATCCAGCGCCTTTGCCAGGATGCCCTGAATGCGAACGAGGTCAGGAGATGACCGATAGTTGTTGTGGAGCGGTGTTCGCGTCGCGGCAAAGTCAGTCTCGAAGGGCGTGAATGCGTCATCCATCGCCATCGCCCAGCGCATGATTTGCTGTTTGTAATCACCGACCGCTGTCACGACTGTCTTCGAGCCGCGGAAGATGCTCTTGGCAAGGTCGTATTGAACCTGAGTGGTATCCTGAAATTCGTCCATGAATAGGTGCGAATAGGTCAGTTGGAGGGCCTGCCGCACCATCGGGTTGGTGCGCACGAGAAGCTCGGCGAGGCGGCCGATCATCGCAAACGTCAGGTAGCTACGATCCCCGCCTCGCAGCCAATTCTCCCAGAACTGCTCGGCCGCCCATTGCTCGGGCGAAGGATTTGCAATGGGATCAATTGTTAGGGGCACGGCGACGACGTGGCGCTTTTCGAACGTCTTAACGGCAATGCCCATGATGTCGGCAACGGTGCCGACGGTGGCAGGCGGTCTCAATCGCTGGAGAAAGTCACGCACGATTGGATCGGTCGCGTCGGCAATCTCATAGTCCGGCGTCGGACGCCACCGCTCGGGAAGAGCCTGACCAAACCGGTCGACCAGGCTCTTTGAGAAAGCGTCGAAGGTGAGTGAGTCAAAGCGGTGCGCAAGTTCCGGATGCACGCGCGCGCGCACCCGCTTATCGAGAGTCGAGGCGGCATCGCGCTTGTAGCTGATCGCCAATATGCGTTGCGGCGCGGGCGAGATGCCGCATTGTAGGACGTAGCACGCCCGTTGGGCGAGCAGCTCCGTCTTGCCCGAGCCGGGACCCGCGATAACCGAGCGGTTGTTAACGGAACGGACCACCTCCAACGCATTCGCTTCGAGCTCTGCGATTCCGATCGGTTGCCAGCGGTCGGGTTCAATGTGACGGCTAAGCAAAGCCATGGTCAGTCACGATTCAGGTTTTTGTTAATGTGCGCGAGCAACGCGCGGTAGGGCTCCGGCATGTCCTTTTTCAATGCTGCATCGTCGAGATGCGCGAAGGCACGAAGGTGGGTCGCGGGCTTGCTGTGGGTTAAGAAATGATACCGGTAGGCTGGCATAAGCTTTTCGTAGTCCGGATAAAGCTCTTTGTAGGCGTCCAGGCCTTCCCCTCCTTCGCCCAGCACGGCCGCCGCAGCCGTTTCCGTCTTGCCCGAGGGTCCGCCGCTGCTCGGAAGGATTGCCTCGTAAGCCTTGGGATATGCATTCAGCATGGCCATATCGAGATCGAGCGGCTCCGAAAAGAAAACATTGTGGTCTCTTAGAAACTCTACCCAACCAGTTAGGTATTCACTGGTCTTCCACGTGTGCATTTTGTCGAAATCAGCTTGCCCACCACCCTCGACCGCAAGCAGTTCTTTTCGTGAGACGCCGATGTCGATCAGATTGCCTATGGCGGTCTTGACGCGTCCATAGCCTCCGCCGTTCCGGCCCAAATCAAGGTCAAGCAAGGTAGCAAACGGAATATCGAGCCCTTTCAGCAGACGCCAAAAGTGCTGCACGTGCCGTCCGCCGAGCGGAACGATCGCGACGAAGGATGGATCAAGGAGAAGGCCTTCGGCTTCAGCGAGCCTTGGCAACACGATCCGCTCCGAGTCGCCCTCGACCAGGACAACGAATCGCGCGAAGTACAATTCGGGGAACGCCAGCATGGCGCCCCGCACGAATTTCACGGCTTCTTCATCGTTTTCCGGAAGCCGCACCGGCTTGACGCTTGTCTCACGTTTTTCGTCACTGCAGCGGCAGTACCGCACCTCCTCGGGCGCGACGCGGCTTAGCACCGCAGGCGCGTGGCTCGTGACGATGGCCTGCGCGCTGTCGCTTGCAACCACAGAACGGACCTGACGCACTATCCGCGCGAGGTAGTATGGAGACAGGTGGTTCTCCGGCTCCTCGATGGCAAAGATACTCAACGCGGGGATGCGGAGACTTTCGGTACGAAACCCTTTGATCTTTTTGGCGACGGCGTTGCGTTCGAGGTCGAATACGGCTGCCGCCAGCGCGAAGTAGAAGAGCGACTTCTGCCCGTCGCTCAAGGCATCAAGGTCGCGCTCGATCTGCGCCGGACCCTTCTCGAATAGTACACCAACGCGCCTGATGACCTCTTCGAAGCGTTGGCTGATGAGGGCGAGGCTTGGATCCGTGTCGGTCACGTTGTCGTGCAGCTCGCTCCAGCGATCGGAAAGGGCGTCACTCATCGCCCCGATCGCCGCCTCGGCCCTGAAGGCTTCTGCGAGTTCTGTCGTGGCGTCGTCGATCGCGTCGCGCGTTTTCTCCGACCAGTCGATGGCGCGCAGCAGACGTGCGGCAAGAGCTCCGGTGGTATTTTTGATCTGTGCTTCAGCATCGCGCGAGGCCGGGGTGTAGTAGACCTGAATGAGTCCGCGATCGATCGGCGCGACGGGGTACTTGTCATCGTCGTCGATGACCTCGTCCAGGATGTTGATCCAGTAGAGGTCTTGCGTCACCACTCCTTCCGCCGTGCCGTCGTCTTCCCACTGCGCCTCGAGCCGCACCCGGCAAAGCGGCTCCCCGCCCGGCGCCGCGATCTGCATGTGCTTGAAGACCGGCGCAATAGTTTGGGGCGTCGCTGAGCCTGCGGCCAGCTCGGGCAACGCAATGATCGCGTCGATCGACAGCGTGCGGGTCGAAAGGTCTTCAGGTGCGACATCGGGCGGTAGGTAAAAATCCAAGCGATGGATCGTGCGTTGCGCCTGTGTCACCCCAAACATCTTGCACAAGGCCTGAAGCAGCGCAGTTTTGCCAGACGCGTTCGCCCCCACCACCGCCGTGAGACTGTTGCCGAGCTCGATCTTGACGGCGGTGGGGCCGAAAGACCGGAAACCGGTGATCGTTACGGATTGAACATGCACAGTAGGTGTCGTCCCGCTATCCGATTAAGAAGACCAGTCGACCTGCGCGGATAGCGCGTAATTAAGCGCCGGGATCTGGGCCGTGGGTTGCCGTTTGTGCGCCCAACCTCTTCTCGTGGGGTCTCTAAGACTCCCCCGCCTACGGTAGGTGGTTTAATTCTCTGGCCGGGCCGGGGAGCGCCAACAGGACCTTCCGCGCAAAAATCGAAATTCAAACGAAATACCCCGCGAATCCATGTTGATGAATACGGAGTTGACGTATTATTTGGATTAAATGGATCGGCAAACGCCTCGGGATTGGCCGCGCCTCCGTTTACCGCCTGCTCAAAGAGCAAGCGTCCGCGAGCCACTGATCTTCGGGGTACGCCAATGGAGTTGGCACATCGACGGCAGCACGTTTTGCGATGGTGCAGTTGAAGCACTCGGAAAAGCGAATCCTCGAAGACGCGCTCGACATGGGCAGCGGCTACGTCCTCAATTTTTCCGATCGCACCTTCGCCGAATTTTTCGATGACCAGGGCATCACCATCTATCAGGAAAAGTATGCGTTCAACGGCAGCTCGAAGGCCAAGCATATGCGGGCCTTCGTCCAGGTCGAGAATGCGTTCACGGTTTGCCGCGTGCTGCGCGAGTTGTGGGAGCATCGAGAGAGCATCCCCCAATATCAGCAAGCCGACGCGACGGGACAGCTCAAGGCGCGATTCTTTGCGCTGCTCGACAAACTAGAGAGCGGCAGCGAAATCCCCCGCACTGACGCGATCGACCGGTTCGCCCGCGACCAGACGCTCGACGAGCTCGTGGCCTCGATCGAGCGCGACATCGGAGCCAATCGGCCGGCGGCCGCCCTCGACCGCCTTCACACGTACTGCATGAAGAAATTCGGGCACCTGCTCGACGTGCGCCGCGTCGCCTGGGACAGAGCCGAGCCGCTGCACAGCCGCGTGGGCAAGTACGTCAAGGCGCTCGGCCAGGAGCGTGACTTGCGGGACGTCACCACGCAGATCATCAAGAACGCAATCGGCGTGTTCGACAAATTCAACCACGTCCGAAACAACCAGTCGCTCGCGCACGACAACGATCTGCTTGACCAGGCCGAGGCTCGGTTCATCTATGACTCGGTCACGGCCATTCTGCGGTTCGTCAAGAGCGTCGAAACCAACCGCTTCGACCCCGCGCCACCCACGACGTTAGCGCCCGTCGCGGAGGATGACGAGATTCCGTTCTGATCCAACCATCTTCTGGTCCAGTGATCGCCCCGGGAGCGACTACAGGGGATCGCCGACAACTAGAACAGCCCGGGGGGCATTTTGTGCGGGAGGCCGCGCTGGCCATTTTACTGTTGTTGATTGCGAGCCAACTCGCGCGGTGGCAAAAGGCGCAGGCTCTTTTCGTGACGGAGAAGCGTCGTCCATCGCTGCGGTCGAGCGTTGCAAGTAGCCCGCGGCGCGCCCGCGCCGAGCGGGATGGATCGCGCCCTTTACCGGCCGCTCCAACGGGGACTATGCTTTCCACCTCAAGAAGGCTGCCGATAGGGAGGAAAGGATGACTGCTCACGTGAGCCTGTGCCGCCTGCTGCTCGCCGCTACGGCATCTGCGTTGGCCCTGACGATGCCCGGCGCTGCGGCCGAGCTCAATCCTGCGGCTGTCGCCTACAAACTGCCCGACCAGATCAAATGGAATCCGCCCAGCGCCGCCGGCGTGCAAAACGCGGTGCTCGTGGGCGACCCGTCGAAGCCTGGGTTTTACATCGTGCGCATCAAATGGCTCAAGGGCGACCATTTCAGCCGGCCGCACTTCCATCCCAACGACCGCTTCATCACCGTGCTGAGCGGGACGTGGTGGATGGGCAGCGGAACGACATTCGATCCCGACAACAGCATTGGCCTTCCCGCCGGCACCTTTGTCACCCATTTCGGCAAGCAGGTGCACTGGGACGGCGCCAAGGCCGAGGACGCCCTGCTGCAGATCGCCGGCGATGGCCCCGGGACGACCACGGAGGTCGAAGCGACCAGTGGCCGGTTCACGGCTTTAAATCCCGCTGCCGTCACCTACACCTTGCCCGATCAATACAAGTGGCGCGATCCGAGCGGCGCTGCCGGCACCAACCAGGTGGTCCTGCACGGAGATCCGACCAAGAGCGGGCTCTACGTCGTGCTCAATCGATTCAAGCCGGGCAACTTCAGCAAACCGCACTTCCATCCCAACGATCGCTTCATCAGCGTGGTCAAAGGCACTTGGTGGGTCGCAACCGGCAACAAGGTCGACAAGGAGAATATGGTGCCCATGCCGACCGGCAGTTTCGTCACGCATTTCGGCAAAGAGGTGCATTGGGACGGCGCCAAGGACGAGGAAGCCTGGGTCCTCATCGTTGGCGAAGGACCGGGAACGCTCACGTTGGTCGAGGAAGCGGGTCCGACCCGTTGAGCGGCCTTAAAAAAATGCAAGCTAGGGACGGAATCGTCGACGCCATCGGCAATACGCCTTTGATCGTGCTCAAGCGCGCCTCCGCCGCGACGCAATGCACCATCTTGGGCAAGGCCGAATTCATGAATCCCGGCCAGTCGGTGAAGGACCGTCCCGCGCGCCAGATCATCCTGGAGGCGGAAAAGCGCGGAGAGATCAAGCCGGGCGGACTGGTGGTCGAGGCCACCGCCGGCAACACCGGCATCGGACTGGCGCTCGTCGCCAATGCCCGCGGCTACCGCACGCTGATCGTGATCCCCGAAACCCAGAGCCAGGAAAAGAAAGACATGCTGCGCCTGTGCGGCGCCGAGTTCGTGGAAGTGCCGGCGGTGCCCTACAGCAATCCCAACAATTACCAGCACGTGGGCCGGCGCCTGGCGGACAAGCTGCGCAAGAACGAGCGCAACGGCGTGCTGTTTGCGGACCAGTGGAACAACCTCGACAACCGCAAGGCACATTATGTCTCGACGGGTCCGGAAATCTGGGACCAGACCCAAGGCAGGGTGGACGGCTTCATCTGCGCCATCGGTACCGGCGGCACCCTTGCGGGCGTCGCAACTTACTTGCGGGAAAAGAAGAACGACATCGTCATCGGCGTCGCCGATCCGAAGGGCGCGGCCATGTACGATCTGTTCGCGCATGGAGATGCCAAGGCATCGCCGGGCGGCTCGATCACCGAAGGCATCGGCCTAGGCCGAGTGACCCGCATCATCGAAGACATCAAGGTCGACAAGCCGTACTCGATCCCGGACGAGGAAGCGGTCCCACTCATCTTCGATCTGCTCGAGCACGAAGGCCTGTGCATGGGCGGCTCGACCGGGATCAATCTCGCCGGCGCGATCCGCCTCGCCAAGGACATGGGACCGGGCCACACCATCGTCACTATCCTCGCGGACTATGGCACGCGCTACCAATCGAAGCTGTTCAATCCGGCGTTCTTGCGCGAGAAAGGCCTGCCCGTGCCGGAATGGCTGGAGCGGCGCACGAGCGTGCAAGTGCCGTACGAAAAAAAAGCCTGACATCCCAGCATTTGCTCGCGACATCACGTCATGTCCACCGACTGCCTGTTCCGCGAAGACTCATATCTGAAGGAATGCAGCGCCACCGTGGTCGGGCTCACCGATGCCGGCGGCGTCATGCTCGACCGCACCGTGTTCTATGCCGCCTCCGGCGGCCAGCCCGCAGACCGCGGCGTGCTGACGACGGCAACCGGCGACAGCATCCCAATTGCGAACGCAAACTACACCGATCCCGCGAAAAGCGAGATCGCGCACCTGCCGGCCGCCACCGGCGGCCTCAATCTCAAGATCGGCGAGACCTTGCACGCCGCCATCGATTGGGATTTGCGCTACGCCCGCATGCGCATGCACACCGCGCTGCATCTGCTCTCCGCCGTCCTTCCCTATCCCGTCACCGGCGGCGCGGTTGGCGACACCGACGGACGGCTCGACTTCGACATTCCCGAGGCCGGCCTCGACAAGGACGAGATCACCAGAAAACTCGCCGCGATGATCGCGGCGGGCGCCGAGGTGCGCTCGCGCTGGATCACGGATGCGGAACTCGAAGCGGCGCCCGGCCTGGTCAAGACCATGTCGGTCAAGCCGCCCATCGGCAGCGGCCGCGTCAGGCTGATCGAGATCGTCGGATACGACCTGCAGCCCTGCGGGGGCACCCACGTGCATCGGACGAACGAGATCGGCGACGTACGCGTCACGCAGATCGAAAAGAAGGGCAAACAGAACCGGCGCGTGCGAATTGCGTTTGCGTAGCGACGCTGCTCCCAAGGCGAGCGGCGCACGTCTGAGCTCGGACGATACCCATGCCGCATGAACCCTCCTCCCGCTGGCTCGTGAGCACCGATTGGCTCGCCGAACGCCTCGGCGCCGACCACATCGTGGTGGTTGACGGCTCCTCCTACCTTTCGACCATGCAGCGCGATGCCGCGGCCGAATATCTCGCCGGCCACATTCCGGGCGCGGTGCGCTTCGACGTCGACGCGATTGCGGACCATTCCAATCCGCTGCCGCACATGCTGCCGGACGCCACCCAGTTCGCCCGTGACGTCGGGGCGCTTGGCATCGCCGACACCGACACGATCGTCGTCTACGACGGTGCCGGCTTGTATTCCGCGCCGCGGGTGTGGTGGACGTTTCGGCTGTTCGGCGCGGACAAGGTGTTCATCCTCGACGGCGGTTTGCCGAAATGGAAAGCCGAAGGACGAGCGCTCGAAGCTGGTCCGCTCAAGCGTGCCGCGCGCACCTTCCGAGCGCGCAAGGACGCCGATTTCGTCGCGTCACTCGCCGCCGTGCGCGCGGCCTTGGCGAGCGGCTCGGCGCAGGTGGTGGATGCGCGCCCCGCGGAGCGCTTTCTGGGACAAGCGCCGGAGCCGCGTCCCGGGTTGCGTTCCGGTCACATGCCGGGCGCGCTCAATGTCCCCTCGACCTCGGTGATCGAGAACGGAAGACTCGCGCCGCCGGAAAAACTTCGACGGGCGTTCGCCGCCGGCCGCGTCGACCTCGCGGCGCCGGTCATCACCACTTGCGGCTCGGGGCTGACGGCCGCAATCCTTTGGTTCGCGCTCGACGCGCTCGGCAATCCGCCCAAGGCGCTTTACGACGGTTCATGGTCGGAATGGGGAGCGCGCGACGATCTGCCGATCGAACCGAAAACTTGAACCATGGGCGCGCTCCCTCGGCGGCGCCCCAATCGTCACCGCCGTCGCAGTCGCGGCAACGATGCGACAAATGATCTAGGGCGCGCACTCATAAATATAGTTCATTAAGCGCGGCTCGCTGAATGTCCGCTTCGCTCGGAAAGTGACCGAATTGCTGCGTTGCCGTGACCGTCAACGCGACCGGGCTGCCTTCGTTCATTCTGCGGCTTGCCCAGCAGCAGCTCGCCGGCGCCCGAGACCGAGCAGGCGCTCGGCGTTGAGGTGCGCGATCTTCTCCTTATCATTCGCGTTGATGGGCATCCGATCAAAGGATTGCCGAGAGGCTTTCATGCTGCCGTATGGATGGTCCGTGGTGAAGACGACGCGGTCGATACCGACCGTGTTCGCCATGCCCAGATAGGCCTGGTACGCCAAACTCCAGCTGCCATCCATCGCGCCAGGCTCTTGGCCTACGTACTCACCAGCGAGGATTCCACCGTAGAAGTTCTCCCGAAAGTATTCCTTGATGGTCCGTTTCAGTCCACCATTCCTGCCTAACGGAAAAGAGTAGTCCATCCGCCACGCCGACCAACTCAATATTTCGAAATTATGGCCCACAATGATCTGCAGCGCAGGAAACCGGTCGAACACTCCGCCTAGGATTAAGCGGAGGCAGTGTACCCCAGTGTCGATGTGCCAGCCGACTCCCGCCAGTGACAGAAACGCAGATATTTCGGGAGCGAAGCCGCTGTAGTAGGCGTCGACCACCGGCTTGGGCGGAATTTGGGGATGCAGGTAGATGGGCACGCCGAGCGCTTCGGCGCATTCAAACACTGGCCAGAAGAACTTGTCGTCAAAGTAACGCCCGTTGATGTTGTTATTTATCAATGCGCCAACGAAGCGCAGGTCGCGGACGGTGCGCTCGAGTTCGCGGACTGCAGCCGCGGGGTCGAGCATCGGTAGTGTGGCAAATCCGAGGAGCCGGTCCGGGTACTTAGAGACCGTAGCCGCCAGGGCGTCGTTCGCGTGTCGAGTTAGCTCCGTCGCTAGCGACGGCTCGAGGGCCTGTGCGTTCGGCGGAGGGTACGAGAGGATCGACACATCGATACCGGCGTCGTCCATAGCAGCGATCCGCCCCTCGCCTAGATCATAGATATCTGCTGACTCCTCAAACTTTCCCGATCTTGTTACTACGTCGAGCGCCAGGGCGGCCCTATCGTTCGCCTTATGAGCGGCTTCGTATATAAGCGGAAGCCCGTAGTGTTCCTCTAACGCGATAATCTTCACTGGACATCTCCTCAAATCCTCAAACCTGACAACCATCCTTGGTGGTCAGCGCCCGCCGCCCCTAGCGAATAGCGCCTTCACCGCCCTTTTGGAACCGCGTTGGAAGATTTATACTGTTCGCGCGGCCCCGAGGGGATTCGCAGTCCCTGAATTGGCGAGTCACCGGGATGATTTTTCGCCAGCTCTTCGACAGCGTGTCCGGCACTTACACCTACCTCATCGCCAGCCGGCGTGGGGGCGAGGCGCTCATCGTCGATCCGGTGTTGGAGAAGGTCGACCGTTACATCCAGCTCGTCGGCGAACTCGACCTCAAGCTGGTCAAGGCGGTGGATACGCATCTTCATGCCGACCATCTCACCGGCCTGGGCGCGCTGCGCGACCGCACCCATTGCGTCACCGTGATGGGGGAACGCAGCAAGGTCGACGTGGTGTCGATGCGGCTCGCCGAGGGCGACAAGCTCACCATCGAGGGCATCGCGCTGGACGTGCTCTACACCCCCGGGCATACCGATGATTCCTACAGCTTCTTGATGCGCGACCGCGTGTTCACCGGCGACACGCTGCTCATCCGCGGCACAGGCCGCACCGATTTTCAAAACGGCGACCCGCGTGCGCAGTACGATTCGATCTTCAACAAGCTGCTGCGTCTGCCCGACGAGACCATGATTTTCCCCGCCCACGACTACAAGGGCGAAACGGTCTCGACCATCGGCGAGGAGAAGATGTTCAATCCACGCCTGCAGGTGAAATCGGTCGACCAATACGTCGAGTTGATGAACAACCTCAACCTGCCCAACCCGAAGATGATGGACGTCGCGGTGCCGGCCAACATGCGCGTCGGCCTCGCGCAAGACGAGATTGCGCGGCGCGGCTGGGCGGTGAGCGCCACCGACGCCCTTGCGCTCAACGGCAAGCCCGACGTGGCGCTCGTCGACCTGCGGGAGCGAAGCGAACGCGAGAAGCACGGCGTCATTGCCGGCTCGCTGCACGCCCCCTACCCCGATCTCGCGGCCAATGTCCGGTCCGGCGGCATGCTGCATGAACTCGCCCGCGCCACCGGCAAGCGCATCGTTTTCTACTGCGCCTTCGGCGAGCGCTCGGCCATGGCGGTGCAGGCCGCGCAGGATGCGGGTCTCGCCTGCGCCTGTCACATCCAGGGCGGCATCGACGCCTGGAACAAAGCGGGCGGGCCGCTCGTGCGCTAAGGCGGCGCTACGGGAAAAGCCGACTTCCGGTGCTGATTGATGGACTTAATGGCAGCTCGATTTTCCGCTTGACTCGTGTAACGAGAATCTTCCAGAAAAAGATATTCACCGAAACTACGCCAGAGACTACGCCAGCGCCCGGGCGGCATGCCGCGCCGGGGTTTTTGTTGCGCGAGCCGCACGTGCGGCCGCGCACGGCGGGTTTCTCGTGTTTGCAGAAAAAACAGGAAAATACAGAGGATCGCGCAACCAAAGCGTGTAACAGTCAGCGCAGAATCTGGCTCAGGAACAGCTTGGTCGGTTCGCGACCTGGCGGGCAAATCCCATCTCGTGGCTCACCACCACCATGGTCATGCCGTCGAGCGCGAGGCCGACCATGGTATCGAGCACCTCCTTGACCATTTCCGGATCGAGCGCCGACGTCGGCTCGTCGAACAGCATGATTTTCGGCTGCATGCACAGCGCCCGCGCGATCGCCACCCGCTGCTGCTGGCCGCCGGAGAGCTGGGCCGGATATTTGTCGGCCTGCTCCGGAATGCGAACCCGCCGCAGGTAATGCCGCGCGATCTCCTCGGCCTCCATCTTCGGCATCTTGCGCACCCAGATCGGGGCGAGCGTGCAGTTCTCGAGCACGGTCAAATGCGGAAACAGGTTGAACTGCTGGAACACCATCCCGACCTCGCCGCGCACCTCGTCGATCGTCTTGAGATCCTCGGTGAGCTCCGTGCCGTCGACGATGACGCGACCGCGTTGCCAGTCCTCGATGCGGTTGATGCAGCGCAGCAGCGTCGACTTGCCGCTACCCGAGGGACCGCACACGACGATGCGCTCCCCGCGCATGACCTTGAGGTCGATGTCGCGCAGCACATGGAATTTCCCGAACCATTTGTTGAGGTCGATGATCTCGATCGCAACCTCGTTCTTCGTCGTGCGCATGTCGAGCACGGCGCTCCGAGCAGGTCCGTTCGGCGTTCGCTTTCGGTCGTTCTCGCCCAAGATCTCGACCATCTCTCAACGCGGGCGCTCGGTGCTCAAGCGCCGCTCCATGAACAATGCATAGCGCGACATCCCGAAGCTGACGACAAAATAGATCATTCCTGCGAACGCGAAGCCGGTGAACAGCGTCACCGGCGTCGCCCAGGTCGGGTCGGCGAAGGCCGCGCGCAATTGTCCCAAGAGATCGAAGATCGCGACGATCAGCACCAGCGTCGTATCCTTGAATAGTGCGATGAAGGAATTGACGATGCCGGGGATGACCAGCCGCAACGCCTGCGGCAGGATGACGAGCCCCATCATCCGCCAATAGCCGAGCCCGAGCGCCATCGCGCCCTCGAACTGGCCGCGGGGGATCGCCTGCAGGCCGCCGCGTACGACTTCCGCCATGTAGGCTCCCGCAAACAGCACGACCCCGATCAGCACGCGGGCGAGCGCGTCGATCCTCCAATCGTCCGGCAGGAACAGGGGCAGCATGTAGGTCGCGAAGAACAGCACGGTAATCAGCGGGACGCCGCGCCAGAACTCGATGAAAATGACGCTGACCGTGCGCACGATGGGCAATTGCGAACGCCGCCCCAGCGCGAGCAAAATGCCGAGCGGCAGCGAGAAGATGATGCCGGTGAACGAGATCACGAGCGTGACGAGAAGGCCGCCCCAGAGGCGCGTCTCCACGTGCGGCAAGCCAAACACACCGCCGACGAGCAGGAAGAAGGCGACGAGCGGAAAGACGCCGAAGAACAAGATCGCGTTGAGGCCCTTCCCCGGCACGCCCGGAATGAGCAAAGGGACGAGCAGGATCGCGCCGAGCGCGTAGGTGACATCGACCCGCCACTGTTGGCTCGCCGGGTAGAAGCCGTACATGAATTGGGCGAACTTGGCCTTTATGAACGGCCAGCAGGCGCCGACCTCGCGGCCCACCGTTTCGGAAAGGCAATCGAGGCGGCTCGATCCTGTCCAGACTGCGTCGATGAACAGAAATTTCACCGTCGGCCACGCCAGCGCGACGATGATGACGATGCTCACAAGCGTCAGCGCGGTGTTGAACGGGCCCTCGAACAGCCGTGCGCGCGTGCGCGCCGGCGCGGCGCTCGCCGGCGGCGGCTCGGGTTCGACCACGGCGCGGCGGATGTAGGACGATTGCGCGTCGACCGCCATCAGCGTTCCGCCACCTGGATGCGGGCGTTGTACCAGTTCATCAGCGCGCTGGTGATGAGCGAAATGGCGAGGTAGACCGCCATGGTGATGGCGATGATCTCGATCGCTTGGCCGGTCTGGTGCAGGGCGGTGCCGGCGAACACCGCGAACAGGTCGGGATAGCCGACTGCAACCGCGAGCGAGGAATTCTTCGTGAGGTTGAGATACTGGTTGGTGAGCGGCGGCACGATCACGCGCAGCGCTTGCGGCACGACGATGAGGCGCAGCGCCAACCCTCGCCGCAGCCCGAGCGCGAACGCCGCTTCGGTCTGTCCGCGCGGGACGGCAAGCACACCGGCGCGCACGACCTCGGCGATGAACGCCGCGGTATAGGTGGTCAGCGCGACCAGAAGCGCGATGAATTCGGGCAGCAGGCGAACTCCGCCGACAAAGTTGAAGCCGCGAAGCTCGGGGCTCTCGACACCGATCGGAAATCCCATGGCGACGAGCGCGACGAGCGGCGGCCCGACGACGAGCGCCAGGCTGGCCCAGAACAGCGGGAATTGTCGGCCGGTGCGCATCTGGCGGCGCTTGGCCCAAACCCGGAGCGCGACCGTCGCGATCACGCTCAAGGCGAAGACGGCGATGACCGCGCCGGTCCCCTCGCCCGCTACCGGCGCGGGCACGATGATGCCGCGGTTGTTGAGGAAGATCTCGCCGAACAGCGAGATGCTTTGGCGCGGGCCCGGCAGCGTGCCCAGCACGGCCAGATACCAAAACAGGAGCTGGAACAGGAGCGGCAGGTTGCGGATCAGCTCGACATAACCCCCCGCCAGCCGCGCAACGAGCCAATTGGGTGACAGCCGCGCGAGGCCGACGAAGAAGCCGAGAATGGTCGCGAGCACGATGCCGATCGCGGCGACCAGCAGCGTGTTGAGAAGGCCGACGAAGAACACGCGGGCGTAGGTGTCCGCTTCGTTGTACGCAATGAGCGACTGGTTGATGCCGAAGCCCGCCGTGTTGTCGAGGAAGCCGAAGCCGCTGGTGATTTTTTGCGCGTCGAGATTGGCCTTGGCGTTGAGCGCGATTTCAAAGCCGAGCCACAGCAGCGCCACCAGCACGACCAGCTGATAGAAAACGGCGCGAATCTTCGGGCGGTTGTAGATGGCAACCCGCGGCGGGGCCACAGCACGCTCGATTTGGATTGACACGCGAATCGCCTGTCCGTGTCGCCGTCACCATCCGCGCAGGCGGACGATCCAGTAATCACCCATATCGGTGTTTCTCACCGCAACGACGCGCGGTACTGGATGCCCGCCTTCGCGGACATGACATCCGTGGGCATAGGTCGGCTGCGGACCACGTCGATCGCAAACTCATCGGACCGGCGGCGCGTACTGGATGCCGCCCTTGGTCCAGAGCCGGTTGATGCCGCGGCTGATGCCGAGCTTCGAGCCCGTTCCCACATTGCGCTCGAATACTTCGCCGTAGTTGCCGACCTGCTTGACGATGCGCACCGCCCAGTCCTTGGTCAAACCGAGCTGCTCGCCGAAATTGCCCTCGACGCCCAACAAGCGCCTGATCTCGGGTTGATTCGATTTGAGTGCTTCGTCGACGGTCTTGGAGGTTATGCCGAGTTCTTCGGCATTGAGCATGGCGTAGAGCGTCCATTTGACGACGTCGAACCATTGGTCGTCGCCATGGCGCACCATCGGCCCGAGCGGTTCTTTGGAAATGATCTCGGGCAGGATCACGTGGTCGTTGGCATTGGCGAGCTTGAGCTTTTCCGCATAGAGCTGCGAGACGTCGGTCGTGAACACGTCGCAGCGGCCTGCTTCGTAGGCTTTTACGGTTTCGTCCGCGGTAGCGAACGCGATGACCTCGTACTTCATGTTGTTGGCGCGGAAATAGTCGGCGAGATTGAGCTCGGTCGTGGTGCCGGTCTGCGTGCACACCGACGCGCCGTTGAGCTCGAGCGCCGAATTGACCTTGAGCGACTTGCGCACCAAGAACCCTTGGCCATCGTAATAAGTGACGCCCGCGAAGTTGCCGTAGGCGACGTCGCGCGAAAGCGTCCAGGTCGTGTTGCGCGACAACACGTCGATATCGCCGGTCTTGAGCGGTTCGAACCGATCCTTGGCCGAGAGCGGCGTGAACTTGACCTTGGTCGCATCGTTCAAGATCGCCGCGGCTAACGCGCGGCAGAAGTCGACGTCGAAGCCGGTCCAGTTGCCCTTGTCGTCGGGATTGGAGAATCCCGGCAGTCCCTGGCTGACGCCGCAGAGCAGCGAGCCGCGATCCTTCACCGCCTTCAACGTCTGCGCGGACGCCGCGGCGGCGCAAAAGCCGAGCACGACGGTCGCACCGACGAAAAGAAAGATTGCCCGTTTCATGAAGCAGCCCTTCCTGGGAACGGTCCTTCTCGAGCCAGTCCTTCTAAGCCTTGACCCGTAACTTGCTTGATTTGGGAGAAATTTTCGAACGCCACTCTATCGGTGCGCGCTGACATCGGGGCCGGTACCGCGTGCTGGGTGCGACCGTCTGCGTCGACCTCGCGGTGGTCTCTTTGCTATCTCAGAACGATCGGGCACCGCGGTCAAGGGGTTGACGCTCGCGCCGCGTGACGCCATGACCCCCGTGGTGGGGCTGGGACCAGGCGCGGGCGGCATCGGCGCGCGAGGGGGTGCAGAGAATCGAGCCATGACCAAGAAGAGCGAAGGCGACCCCACGCGTCCACCTTTGAAGCCGGCAACCCGGCTCGCGACCAGCGGCCGCGATGCCGGCGCCAATCATGGCTTCGTCAATCCGCCCGTGTATCACGCCTCGACGGTGCTGTATCCAACCGCCGAGGATTTCCTCGCCCGCCGCGCGCGTTACCTCTACGGCCGGCGGGGGACGCCCACCTCGGAGGCGCTTGAAAACGCGCTGCGCGCCCTCGAAGGGCCCGCTTGCGCCGGCGTCGCGCTGCTGCCATCGGGGCTTGCGGCGATTTCGACCGCGCTTCTCGCCGTGCTCAATGCGGGCGATCACCTGCTGGTGACGGACAGCGCCTATCAACCCACGCGCCGATTCTGCGACAACGTGCTGCGGCGTTATGGCATCGCCACCACTTACTACGACCCCCTGATCGGCGGTGACATCGCCGCGCTCATGCAGCCCAACACGCGCGCCGTGTTCGTGGAGGCGCCGGGCTCGCTCTCGTTCGAAATCCAAGACGTGCCCGCAATCGCAGCCGCCGCCCACGCTGCAGGCGCGCTGGTGCTGATGGACAATACCTGGGCGACCTCGCTCTATTTCCCCGCCTTCGACAAGGGCGTCGACCTGTCGATCCAGGCCGCCACCAAATATATCGGCGGCCATTCCGATGTCATGCTCGGCACCGTATCGGCCAACCAGGCGGCATGGGAGCGCCTGCGCGGTACGGTCCACACGCTCGGCCTCTGCGTCGGGCCCGACGACATCTATCTTGGCCTGCGCGGGCTGCGCACCATGGGTGTGCGGCTGGCGCAGCACCATCAGGCGGGACTGAAGGTTGCACGCTGGCTCGCTGAGCGCCCCGAAATCGCCCGCGTGCTCCATCCGGCGCTGGAAAGCTGTCCCGGCCATGTGATCTGGCGGCGCGACTTTTCCGGCGCGAGCGGACTGTTCAGCATCGTGTTCAAGCCGGTGGCGCAGGGTGCGGTCAACGCGTTCGTGAACGAGCTCAGCCTGTTCGGCATCGGCCCGTCGTGGGGCGGATTCGAGAGCTTGGCCATTCCATTCGACTGCACCAGCATCCGCACGGCGACGAAATGGGCGCCAGGCGGGCCGACGGTGCGGCTCCACATCGGACTTGAGGACGTCGACGACCTGATCGGTGATCTCGAACGCGGCTTTGCCGCGTTCGCCGCGGCGCGCTGAGGCGGCAGGCAGCGCACAATTGCTAGCGCGTGTACTCATTAACGCGCAGATGTCGGATTTTGGGGGCGAAGCGGAAATGCGAGGGCGGTAACCTGGCCGCCCTCCCTGGCGTTGTTGATGAAGCGAGAGGCATCAGGCCGCTGCCAGCCGCTCGGCTGAGGCGGCACCTCGCCGCAGCCGCCATAGAACGAGGCCATGGAGCATCAGGGCCAGCGGAACGGCGAAGGTGGGCACCATGACCAGCGGATAGGACGTCACGAGAAGGTTCGGCGTCTCGAATGCAAGAAGATGCGCCCGTCCTGGAGAGGTCATTGCCCCCATGGTGACTGCCACGACGAGGTCGGCGATTCCGAAAAGGCACCAGGCGTATGTTGCCCTGTGCGCGCCAATTACGTTTCGAGCCAACAGCGCAGCCACGACGACGGCAACGATGCCCGTCGTGACGTCCCCAATCCCCGCCGGCAGCGCGAATTGCCAGGGCAGCCGTCCGTCAGCCCAAAGCACGAGAAAAATTCCGCCCGCGACGCGGTAGACCTGAGCCGCCACGAGCCAATGCAGCGGGATCGCGGAGACCAGCCTTGCGATGCCGTCCGATCGCCACAGGGCAATGGCGGCGACAGCGAGCGGGATCAGCAAACCGAACAATACCGTCGGCACCGCGGTGTCTGCGGCTGCGAAATACGTATTTGCCGCGCCGAGATACTGAGCGACAGCCACCCAGCCGATGAGCGCCGCCGATAGCACGCCCGCAGTCACGTAACGCGACTTCGCGGAGGCCGGCATGCGTGCGGCACCCAACCAGATGAGGCCCAGCGCAATGATCGTCACGAGGAGCCGGACGATCGATTCGAATGACAGGAGGTATCCAGGGATTTGGGGCGTCATGGTACGACTCCATCGCTTGTCATGTCACTACATTATCGATAGTGACTATGTTAATATTGGTCAACTAACATGTTCATAGTGACAGGATCACATAATAGTGACTGCGGAACAATTGCGAATGATGCAACGGCTGAATAAAGTTCCATCATGCGGAATCAAGACACCACTGACTCTCCGGTGGCCCGCACGATCAGTGTCATCGGATCGAGTTGGACCTGCCTTATCCTGCGCGACTTTTTCCTGCACGGGCCAAGGCGCTTTCAGGATTTGCAGGACTCGTTGAAGGGTATTGCCCCGGCGACGTTATCGGAGCGTCTGCGGACGCTTGAGGAGAATGGCGTCGTCGAGCGGCGCTTCTATTCGATGAGTCCCCCGCGGGCCGAGTACGTCCTCACCGCAAAGGGTCGCGACCTCGGCCCGATCGTCCGTGCCATGCGCGAATGGGGGCGCAAGTACGCGCGTTGACCACTCGCAGCATTTGATGGGGCCAACCACATGATCCTAAGCCTATTGTCGGCTTCTGGCACGAAGCGGCGGTTAGGAAATGTCCGCTTTTGCGCCGCTTGCGGAGGCTAAGCGGACATCGATAAGCGTCGTCGATTTATGTGTACACGCCCTAAGAAGATCTACGTGGCGCGTAACGCGTCGCTGACTCAGTCGAGCTTTAATCCGATCGCCTTGACGAGCGGCGACCAGCGGGCAATGTCTTCTTCGATGACACGCCGGAATTTCTCGGGGGTTGAATCGACGTCAGGTTCGAAGCCCGACTCGATGAGCATCTGCCGGTAGGCCGCCTCGGCGGTCGCCGTGCGTGTCGTCTGCGCGATCTGCTCGATGATCTCCTTCGGTGTCCCGCTGGGAGCGAACAAGCCGATCAACTGCTGTGAGATCATGCCGGGGAGACCCGCTTCGACCGCCGTCGGGATGTCCGGCGCAGCAATCAGACGCGTGGGACTGGTCACCGCGAGAATGCGCAGCTTGCCGGTGCGATTGAATTCGAGCAACTGAGCGGTCACGGCCGGGGTCACCATCGCCACTTGTCCGCTAATAGTGTCCGCGGTCGCCGGTCCCGACCCCCGATATGGCACGTGCACGAGCTCCGGGGTTCCTGCCAGCGATTTGAACAGTTCGCCGGTCAGGTGATTCAACGAGCCAACGCCAGCATGCCCATAAGACAGCTTGCCCGGATTGGCCTTGGCATAGTCGATGAACTCTCGCAGCGTGCGAGCCGGCACTGCAGGGTGGATTGCGAGGGCGAAGGCCGAAACCACCACGTTCGAAATCGGCTCGAGGTCCTTGAGCGGATCGTACAGCGGACGGCTCTTGAGGATCGCCTCGGTGATATGGGTGCTCGAGCCGCCCAGGAGGATGGTGTAGCCATCCGGGCGGGCGCGGGCGACCGCGGCAGCACCGAGCGAACTACCTCCTCCCCCCTGGTTTTCAACGACCACGGTGCCAAGCACCGACTTCATCTTCTCCGCCCAAGGGCGCCCGACGGCATCGTACCCGCCGCCCGGCGGGAAGGGAATCACGAGTCGGATCGGACGGTCAGGATATTTGGATTGAGCGACGGCGGGCTGCAACGTCAGCGACCGCGCCACCAGCGCGGCGACGCCCAAAGCGAGTAAATCGCGTCGCCGCATTGTGCGCCCGTCGTCTGGGTGGTGCCTGTCGAGAGCATAGCAGCCAGCGCCTGCGCGGCAACCGCAGCATCGTCGATGGCGCAGACAACGACTTTTCGGTTTCATATTGTGGCCTTGGCCCTGCGGCGATCGCGCAACTCGAAAAAGAGGTTGCGCGCGTAGACGAAGACACCGAATCCCTGGCCCAGGATGAAAACCGGGTCGCGGATATAGAGGGCGTAAAACAACAGCAGCACGCCGCCGCCGATCGAGAAGAACCAGAAGGCGATCGGCATCACCATTTTTCCCGCGCGCTCGGAGGCGATCCACTGCACCAGGAAGCGCATGGTGAACATGATTTGCGCCACGTAACCGAGCAGCACCCACCACTGGAACTTGGCCACGAAGACTTCGTGCAGGTAGCTGCCGACCGCTTGTGAGAGATCAATCAGCATTCCGTTTCACCTCCAAGACGTGGGGCACGCGATGCCGGCGGCGAATGAGCCACCAGACCCCGATGAGATCGAGAATCCCGATCCAAAGCCGATCCCACATGCCGTAGTTCGACGTGCCGAACCGGCGCGGCCGATCGACCACGTCCACATAGCCGATGTCGTAGCCTTCGCGCCGCACCAGCGCAGGAAGAAATCGATGCAATCCGTCGAAATAAGGCAGCGCCAGAAAGAGATCGCGGCGGAATGCCTTGAGTCCGCAACCGGTGTCGCGGGTGCCGTCGCGCAGCACAACGTTGCGCACCCCGTTGGCGAGACGCGACTGGAACTTCTTGAAGCCCGTCGCCTGACGACCGACGCGCTGGCCGGCAACAAGGCCGACACGGGGCGCGCCCGCGGCCAGCGCCTCGAGCAGCGCCGGAATGAAGGCAGGGTCGTTCTGCCCATCACCATCGAGGGTGACGACGATACCCGCTCGGGCATGGAGCACGCCGGTCGCCACCGCCGCCGATTGTCCGCATGAGATGCGATCCTTGATCTGTCGCAGCCATGGGCGGCTCGCCATCAGCTGCGTCAATTCGGATTCTGTGCGGTCGGTCGAGCCGTCGTTGACGTAGATGATCTCAAAGCTGCGGTCCTTGCCGAGCGCGGTCGCGATCTCGTCGACCAGCGGGGCGATGTTGCCGGCCTCGTTGCGCACCGGAACGACGATGGAAACAGCTGGCGGGGCTCCGCTTGCAGGCGTTTCGCTCATGGTCTGCCCGACATGGCCGCGTCACGGCCGCCTCGCATCTTGGAATAGCGCGAGCTTCTTATGGGGCGATAAGCGCCCGGGCAACCCTTTTGATGCGCGTGAGCGAGGGACCGGGCATTGCCCGAACGGTTCCATCTGCGCCGACAACGAAGGCAAGCCCGCGCGCCGCATACCAATCGCGTACCAACAGCACGCCGACCACGCCGACGACGGCCCCGACCACGACGTCGCTCGGAAAGTGTGCCGTGAGCACGACCCGGCTGACGGCGATGACGACCGCATAGGTCCACATGAGCGGCCGCATCCGCGGCCACAGGACGCCGATGGCCATGGCGGCCGCGAAGGCATCGACGGCGTGGCCCGACGGCAGGCTTGCGTATTCCACGCTCCAGCCGAGCGGGCGGTAGATGAGCGGGTTCGCGCTGCCCTCGACGAACGGTCGCGCGCGGCCGATCAGGCGCTTCCCGACGGTGAAGACCAAGCCCGGCAGACCGATCGCGAGGAACAAGAAACCGAGCCGCACGGCGAGAGCGGCGAGCACGCGTTGCGACATGCGCGGCAGCGCCGGCGAGGCCAGCAATGCGATTGCGGCAAGTGCCAGCGCGATCGGCACCAAAAACCAAACGGACTTGCCGAACTCGGTGATGTGATCGAAGATCTCGGAGAGCCACACCGGCGCACGTTGCGCCGCGGTCGCTGCCGGGGCATCGACCACGATCATCGTCACTGCGACGATCGCGACGCCCACCGCCGCGCCGGTCGCGAGCCGAAGCGACACACGCCATCGCGGCGTCCTGGAAAATTTCGGTTTGCGCGCAAAAAGCGCGAGTGCCCAGACGACGTTGGCGCACACCCAATGGAGCCGCGCGTGGGGACGCGCAGCCAACGCCGGCTTGAGGGGGCCACTCACGCTCACGACGCACCTGTCGAGCGAAACACGGCGATCGTAATCGGCCGTCCGTTGCTGATATTGATCGCATCGATGCGGGGCCCGGCGCTGTAACGCACTCCGAGCGCTTCAGCGCGCTGGGCAAAACTTCTTTCCTCGCGCGCCTCGATGAAGGCGAAGCGGCATTCGCCGCCGCGCAGGAATTCGGCGGCACCGAGGGTATCGGTGAGGCGGGTCGAGGTGCCGGCGAGGAAGACCAAGCTCGGCTCCTGATAGCCCACCGCCGCCGCCTGCGGATGCGCGCAGCCGCTCTCGCGCAGAATGTGGGCGAGCGTCGCACTCGGGAACAGTTGGCCGAGCGACGGCACGATCACGCCGAAGACCGCGATCGCAGTCAGGATCGCGGCCGCGACGGCGCGCAGCAAGCCGTGCTCGGCGCCGTCGGCTTGGTAGAGCCGCCAGGCCAAGAACCCCATGACCGCAGCCGCCCCCAACAAGGGCCACGCCAACAGCCCGAATTGCCGGCCGATGACGGCGAGCGCGCCGATGCCTGCAACGCTTGCCGCCACCGGAACCACGAACCACCAGAGCGTCCCGCGCACGAGGAAGGGCTTGCGCGAGAGAGCGCGGGCGTCGATCACGCCGGCGAGCAGGATGGCGATCGCGGGATAGAGCGGCAGCACGTAGTGCGGCAGCTTGGTCATCACCAACTCCAACACCAGCCACGAGGGCACGAGCCAGGCCAGCAGAAATCTGATCGCGGGTTCGTGCCGCGCGCGCCACACCGCCGGCGTCGCCAGCGCTGCCAGCGTTGCGCCCGGCCAGAAGGTGACCCAGAACAGAACGAAGTAATAGCCCGGCGGGGCGCCATGGGACTCTTGGCTGGCGAGGACCTTGCCGAACAAGTCTCCCCCGACCGATTCGGCAAAGAAAGCGTCACCGGCGCGTCCGATGATCGCAAGGAACCAGGGCAGCACCAAGATCGCAAGCCACACGATGCCGGCGAGAGGCTTGAGCGACAGCACCCAGCTGGCGGAGCGATCGACGACGATCAGTGCGATGGCGGCAAGCCCCACCACCATCACGATCAGCGGTCCCTTCAGCAGCACGCCGGCGGCGAGCGCCGTCCAAAACACGGCTGCGGTCGTCCAAGCGCTGGAAGCATCGAGCCACTCGCGCCCCGGCCAAAGATATGCGCGCGCCATTGCGCCCATGGCGGCAACGACGGTCATGAGCAACATGGCGTCGGTCTTGGCGATCAGGCGCTCGACGCCGAGGAGTACGCAGCTTGCCATCATCAGTCCTGCGAGCACCGCGGCGCGCCGCGATACGAAGGCCAGCGCGGCCCAATAGGTCAGCAGCACCGCGGCGGTCGCCCCGATGAGGGATGGAATTCGATAGAGCCAGATGGTGGTGAGCGCGTGGGGAAAGCCGAGCGCGCTCGCCGTCTTCACCACGCCCGCTTGCAGCCAGTAAATGCCGACCGGCTTCTTGTAGCGCACTTCATCCTGGAAACGGATGTCGACGTACTCGCCGCTCTCCACCATTTGCTTGGTCGCCTGGGCAAAGCGCGCCTCGTCACGGTCGATCGGCGGAATGCTGAAGAACCCGGGCAGGAAGCCCAACAGCGCGACCGCGAGCAACACCGCCACCGCCCGCGCGTGAGAACCGACGGCGAAGTCGACAATCGTCTTGAGGCTGCGCGCGGGAGCCCTCGAACGCTCCTTATTGTCGACCGTGACCACCATGTCTCCTGCCCTGTCCGGCGTGCTTTGCGGCTGACCCGATACCATCAGCCATGCCCAACAGCCATGCCCAACAACCACGGCCAACAGCCATGACCATGTCCGCCCCCCCTCGGCTTGAGCGAGCGTGAGCGCCATAACTGCAGACGGCGGCCTATTGCAACCGCACCACCACGCTGTCGGTGGCGCCACGGCCATCGATCACGGTGAGCCGCACGAAGCCGGGCCCCTCAGGCTCGAAGAACAGCGTGCGCCGTCCCGCCGCGGCCGGCAGCGGTTGTCCGTTGACCAGCACGGTGAGCGGGCCGGTGCCGCCCGTCACCTTGAGCGCGATCGGATCGAGCTTGCCCGAGCCGTCGTTTGCAAGTTCGAGCCTCGCATGATTGGGCGGGAACATGATGCGAAGCTGCGGTTCCGCGCCCTCGCCCGCGAGCGCGCCCGCGCGGAAGCGCTGCAGCGGCGGCGGCAGCTTGCTCGCCGCCGCGACGAGCGCGCCTTTGGGCGCCGCGGGCAGCGGCGCCGGCAGCTTGCCGGTGCGGGCAAAGGCGTCAAACAGGATCGGGGCCGCGGCAACGCGCCCCACGAGCCCTGGCACCGGTGCACCGTCGGGACGGCCGACCCAAACACCGATCGTGCGCTTACCGTCGAAGCCCACCGCCCAGGCATCGCGATATCCGTAAGACGTGCCGGTCTTGAAGGCGATGCGCCCGCCGGCAGCGTTCTCCGGCGGCGGCGCGCCGAGAAGGATGCTGCCGATGTACCAGGCGGCGACCGGATCCAACAGCCGGCGTGCGGTCGGCGCGTCCTCGCCGCGCACCGCGCGCTCCGTGAGCGGCACGGTGGTGCCGAGCCGCGCCAACCCGGCATAGAGCGCAACCAGATTGTTGAGCGTCACGCCGACGCCGCCGAGGCCGATGGCAAGCCCCGGCACTTCGCCCGCGGGCAACGCGAACGATCCGCCCGCTTGCTCGAGCCGCGCGGCGAACCGGCTGGCGCCGACTTTGTCGAGCACGGCGACCGCCGGCACGTTGAGCGAAAGCTGCAGGGCACGGCGTACCGTCACCGTGCCCTGGAAATTGAGATTGAAATTCTCCGGCGCATAGCTGCCGAAGCGGACGGGACGATCCTCGATCAGCGTCTCGGGATGGATGAAGCCATCCTCGAAGCCGAGCCCATAGATGAAGGGTTTGAGGGTCGAGCCCGGCGAGCGCAGCGCCGAGGTCATGTCGACCTGTCCGGCGCGCCGCGCGTCGAAATAGTCAGGCGAGGCGACGCGTGCAAGCACCTCGCCGGTCGCATGATCGACGGCGAGGATCGCAACCGACATGTCAGGCCCGAGCGCGCGGGCGCGTTCGCGCGCGAGCTCTTCCAGATTCCGCTGCAGCGCCGCATCGATCGTGAGACGGTGAACGCGTTGGTCCGGGGCCGCGGCGACCGCCGCGTCGGCCGCATGGGGCGCCAATATCGGCATGGGCTTGCGCCCATCCGGCACCGGCTCGCGCTTGGCGCGCTCGATCTCGTCGAAAGGCACAATGCCGGCGGCGGCGACGCGGTCGAGCACCCGGTCACGCGCGTTACGCGCCGCAGCCGTCGAGCGGTCGGGACGGCGCTGCTCCGGCGATTGCGGCAAGCCGACCAGCATCGCCGCTTCGCCCAGCGTCAAGCGGCGCGGCTCCTTGCCGAAATAGGCGAGCGACGCCGCGCGTACGCCTTCGAGATTGCCGCCGTAAGGCGCCAGACTCAGATACAGCGCGAGGATCTCGTCCTTGGAGAGCGTCCGCTCGATCTCGATGGCACGCACCATCTGACGCAGCTTTGCCTTAAAGCTGCGCGCGGCGCGCGGTTCGAGCAGCCGCGCCACCTGCATGGTGATGGTCGAGCCGCCGGAAACGATGCGGCCGTGGGTGATCAGTTGCGCCAACGCGCGGCCGAGGGCGAGCGGATCGACCCCGTGATGGGCGCTAAAGCGCTTGTCCTCGTAGGCGAGCAGCAGCTCCAGAAGCCGCGGATCGACGTTCTCGCGCGTCGCCGGCAATCGCCAGCGCCCTTCCGGCGTGGCGTAGGGCCGCAGCAACTTTCCATCGCGGTCCACCACCAGGGCGGAAAACGCAAGCCCCTCCCCCAGCGGCGCCGGGCCGAGGGAGGAGATCCACCAGCCGCCGGCCGCCAATATGGAAACAATCGCGATCGATGTGGCGATAAGGCTCAAGCGCAGCCAGCGCCGCACGCAGGAGCTGGCCCCCTCCCCCACACGGGAGGAGGGGGCAGATCGAGTTTGTGGCTCGCGCTCGTTCCACGTCACCGGAGTCGCCTCACTTCGTCACCTCGATCGTTCCCGTGGCAGTGCGGCCAAAGCGGTCGGGCCGGTACATGTCCTCCACATAGGCCTGTGGATGCACGTAACGTCCGGGCGAGACCGCGCGTACCACATAGGCGACGGTGAACACCGACGCATCGTCGCTCTTGCGCTCGAAGGCTGCGCTGAAGCGGTCATCGCGGAACTCGGCGTTCACCGGCGCCTGCGCATCCGTGATCCAGGCGAGGGTGCCGGTGTCGCCCGAAGAGACCAGCCGCGGATTGTCGATCTCGAAACCCGCCGGCAGGTAGTCGGCGACGATGATGCGTCCGAACTGCGGCTGCGGCTCGGTGATTTTCAGCACCACGGCAAAGCGGTCGTTCTGCTTGGCCTTGGTCGGATCGGCGGGCTTGCCGTCGAGCGTGTAATATGTGCGCTCGATCTTGAAGCCCCGCTCGGCGGCGGGCTCCGGTACGAGCGGCGCACCCGACACGGTGACCACGGCCTGCACGGGGCTTTCGCCGGCATTTGTGAGCGTAAGCGGCTGCTGCAGCTCGCTCGCACGCAGGTTGCGATTGAGCGCCCCTTGCGTCCGCTCGCCGCCGACGTCGAGCGTGACGGCCTGCGCGTCCTTCGCCAGGGCGCGAGCCGCGAGCACCATCCACGCGTTCTCCTGCGTCGAGGTGTACGGCGTGAGGTTGCGCGCGGCCTCGACCCGCTCGACCGCACCCGTGATGGTCGGCCGCGGCGCGCCGCCTTCGGAGGCGAGCGTCACCAGCGCCGACGCATCGCGCAGCACCGAGCCATAGTCGCTGCGGCCGTAATCGAGCGCCGGCCGCGGCGCGATCGACGCGAGCGCGGCGGCGTAGACGCGTTCGGCGCGGGCGCGATCACCGAGCATCCCGAGCGCCGCGGCGATCTGCGCCTTGGCGATCGGAGTCGCAATCGCGTCGAGCTTGGTGTCGGCGAAGTAACGCAGATCGCCGACCGGCGCCGCGCCGTTCCTCGCCAACACATAGAGCGCGTAGGCGAGATTGCGCCCGCCGTCCTTCGCAGGATCCTCCGCATTGCCGACGAAATTGCGCAGCCGATCGAGTGCGAGCTTGAAGCCGACATCGGGGACGGCAAAGCCACGCTCGCGCGCCCGCGTCAGGAAATCGGTGACGTAGGCGTCGAGCCACACGTCATCGCCGCCCGCGGACCACAGCCCGAACGAGCCGTTGGAGCCTTGGCGCGCAAGCAGCCGATCGATGGACTCGCGGATACGCGGCTCGACAGCGCTGTCGAGCGCAAGATGGGCGCTGCTCGCGAGATCGTTGACGTAAAGCAGCGGCAGCGCCCGGCTCGTGATCTGCTCCGAGCACCCGAACGGATAGCGGTCGAGCGCCGCCAACAGCGCCGCCGCGTCGAGCGCGTTGGAAACGCCGACGGAGAGCGCGACGCTTGCGCTCCCCGGCACGAGGTCGGCGAACAGATCGTTGGAGAGCGTGAGGCTTTCGCCCTTGGCGAGCGGCTTGACCGTGCGACGCGCAAGAATTTGCGTCGCCGGCCGCACCGGCAGTTCGTAACTGCGTTCCAGGACAAAAGCGCCCGGCCCGCTGACGCGCACGGTCACCGCGGCGCTGCCGGCGCCGCGCGCCGACAGCGGCACCGTGGCGGAGCTGCGCTCTTTGGCATTGAGCTTGAGCATTTGCGGCGCCACGCTGCCGACGACGTCGACGCCTTCGCTCCTCACCTCCAATCGATAGTCGCCGGCCTGCCCTGCGACGTTATCGAGTTCGAGATGCATGGTGCCGCGATCGCCGTTGAGAAGAAAGCGCGGCAACGTCGCCGTGAGCACCACCGGGTCCCGTATGGTGACGTCGCCGGCGGCGCGGCCGACCTTGTCCTTCGACCACGCGATCGCCATCACCCGCGCCGTGCCGGCAAAATCCGGGATGTCGAACACGACCTCGGCGGTACCGTCGGCCTTGACGGTGACGATGCCGGAATAGAGCGCCAAGGGCTTCTGCGTGGGCGGCGAGCCCTGCAGCTCGACCGCGGCATCGCCGCCGGTCTTGATCTGTCCGCGCGCACCCTGCATGCCGTCGATGAGCTGACCGTAGAGGTCGCGGATCTCGGCGGTGAGCCGGCGCTGTCCAAGGTAATAGTCGTCGGGCGCCGGCGGCCTGTAGCCGGTCAGGTTGAGGATGCCGACGTCGACCGCGGCGACGACGATGCGCGCCTCCTCGCCGGGGTTGAGTCCATCGACTCTGATCGGGATGCGCAGCGCGCTATTGGGACGCAACAGCCTCGGCAAGCTCATGTCGAGCGCAAGCGTGCGTGCTTTGCGGTTGATCGAAAACCACTGCACGCCGATGGCGCGGCCGGGCATGCGCTCGGCGCGGCTGTCGAGCGGGCGCCGCAGCGTTGCCACCACATAGGCGCCGCTGCCCCAGTCGCTGCCGACCGGGACGCGCAGCTGCGCCGTGCCCGCGGCCACGTCCTGCGTGACGGTGGAGACCAGCCGGTCGCCGATCACGTTGAGCGTAACCTTGCCGGCGGTGCGCGCGGTCACGGCGACCGTCATGCTCTCGCCCGGCACGTATTCCGGCTTGTCGAGCGCGATTTCGAGCAGATCCGGCGTGTCGGCGCTCGCCTCCGCGTACCAGCCGGCATCGAAACCGACCGATGTCAGCGGCCCGCTGCGATCGCCCGTCGACACTTCAAGGCGGTAGCGGCCCCATTGCACCGGCACCGAGATGCGCGCCGGCCTGTCGGCGGCCACGTCGACTTGTCCATCCGCGACGCGCCGCGTCGTCTTCACCGGTTCGAAGTCCCACACGCCGTCGCGGCGGTACCACTGATATTTGGTGTCGACCTTGAGCAGCTCGTAGCGCAGGCCGTTGCGCGCAAGCGATGCGCCATCGGGGGCCGCAAACACCACATCGAAGGTCGCGTTTTCGCCCTCACCGAGCGAGCGGCCGGAGAACAGCGGCTTCACGCCGATCATCGGCCCGCCCGCAGTCACCGGCAGCGTCAGCTCGCGCTCGACCGCGCGCCCGCCGGGCTCCGCCATTCGCACGACGACTTGCGCCTCGAGCGGGCGCGTCGTCTCCGGCTGCTTCTCGAGCTTCACCACAAAGTTCGCCTTGCCGTTGGGGTCGGTCGCAGGCAGGTTTTCGAGCGGCTGGCGCGTGGTCTCGACGTCCTCGTCGGCGAGCCCGAACTGGTAGCGAGCAAAGCCCGGCCGCTCGCTCGCCGGCGACACGATGACCTCGCCTTCGAGCTCGAGCTTGGCTGCCGGCGCGCCATAGAGAAAACGCCCGTCGACGGTAATCTCGGCCGCGCTCGTCTTGGAGACGCCCTTGGCCTTGGAGGCGAGGTCGAATTCGATCCGGTCCGGCACGTAGTCCTCGACCAGGAAGGTCGCCTCGCCGACCGGCGGGCGCTTCGGGTCGGCAAAGGCGCGCACGCGCCATGTGCCGGTCGGGGCCGATGGCACCAGCGCAACCGAGAGCGCGCGCCCGCCCAGACCCTGATCGGGCACGACGACGCGGCGGTATTCGACGCCGTCCGGACGCTCGACCACGAGCGTGAGCGGCACGTCGAGCGCGGCCATGCCCTGGCCGTCGCGCACGAGCGCGGTCACCTGCACGGTCTCTCCCGAGCGGTAGACCCCGCGCTCGGTGTAGATGAAAGCATCGAGACCGGCCGGGACCGTGCGGCCGGAGACGCCACGGTCGGTCAGATCGAAGCCCGGCGTTTTCAAATTCAAGAAGGCGTAATCGCCGCCGCTGTCGCTCGCGATCAGCATGGCCGGCGCGAGCGCGCCCTCGCCGCGCGCCAGATTGGCTTCGAACTGCACGTGGCCGGTATCGTCGGTGCGTTTGTCCGCAAGGACTTCATTGCCGCGCGAGAGCAGCCGCACCTCGGTCGCGCCCTTGGGCTGAGTGGTATCAAGCGAATGCACGAAGGCGTGGATGCCGTCGTTGCCGGAAAACGCGGTCAGACCAAGGTCGGAGACAATGAACCACTGGGTCGCAAGAGAATCGACGTCATCCTGGGGCGCGCCGGTGACCTGCGCCACCATGACATAGACGCCCGGCGACAGCGCGCCGACGGCTTCTCCAACAGGAAAGGCGGTGGTGACATCGGTGTTGAGCACCTGCTCGACCGCCATCTCGCCTTTCCAAACCTGGGAGCCGCGCGTTTCGGTGAGGCGGTTGAGGTCATAGCGGTCGAGATTGCGCTGGAAATCTCGCCCCACCACCGTCTCAAGCAGGTTGCGGTCGCCGATGCGGTAGATTTCGAGCGCCACCGCCGCGGTATTGACGCTCACCACCGGAATGCCACGCTGCCCGGTCCGCGGCAGCACGTAAGCCTTGCCGGCGAAGCGCGCCTGCGGCTTGCGATCGCGCACATAGATGTTGAAGTCCGCGGATTTCGACAGCGTCTCCCTCACCTGCGAGGGAATGCCGGCGCGCAGCGTGATGGCGTAACGATCCCCGTGCTTGAGGCCCTCGACGCAGAGCTGCCGCTCCTGCACCGAGAGTGCGGGCTTGTCCTGGCCGCCGACGGCGACGAACGGCGAGAAGTCGGCGCGCTTGCTCGGCAGGTCCTCGGAGAATTGGAAGCAGACGCGCGGCGAGGCGGCATCCGAATCGATCGTGTAGTCGAGCAACCGGAAGCCGTGCTCCTCACGCAGGCGCTCGTATTGCTGCCGCACTTGGGCGACCTCGCTCAGCTCGAGCGAAATGCGCAACGTATCGAGGGCCGGACGCCAGAGCTGGCGGTCGGCATAGGTGCGCGCGATCACGACCAGGCTCTCGGCCTCTTCGGTGGAATTGCCGGAGCGCTGATAGGCGATGTAGGCGGCGGCGGCGGCGCGCTCGAGCAGCAGCGTCTTCTCGCGGTAATCGCTGGGCTGGAGCTGCCGCAAGTTTCTGGCGAGCCGCAGCCACGTTACGCTACGGTCGGGCGCGACCGCGACGATCTGCCCGAGGATCCGCACGCCACCGCGGTCGTCGCCGCGCTGGAAGGCGGCGTCGACCTCGCGCCGCAGCGCGGCAATGGGTTTCGTCACCTCCCCCGATTCGGCCTTGATCTGGGCTTCGAGTTTGATCGCCGCGTCGGCGAGATCGGCGCGTTTGAACGATTTGTCGGCGATGGCGGGGACGGACCACAGCAGGACGAGCGCGGCTGCAAAGGCAGCGCGAACGAACGCGCGCATGGGGGGACCTCCATTCCCGTCGGGGTGGGGAAGCCGGACGGGGGCGGCAAGATCAACGCCAAAACATGTCGAGGTCGTGGCCGAGCCACGCCGCGCGTCGCCGCACCGGCGGGCGCGCGCAAAGCCCGCACGACGTGCCTAAGCACCTGACCTTTATCATCTTCATCAGGCGCACCCGGCCATGTCCTACTCCACCGTCTGGTAGCCGCGGATGATCCGTTCCGAGCCAAAGCCCCAGTAATTGCGCAGCGTATCCGGCCCCCACACCTTCGGCCGCTGCGGCCGATCCTGGTGCCAGGGCCGCGGGTCGAAATAGCCGAGCGCCTCGTCCTTCATGAGGTCCATCTCGCAGAAGAACTCGACCCGAACCTTATCCGCGTTGCGGTGGTAGATCGCGATGTTGTGGCCGATGATGTGGCGGCCGGGCCCCCAGACCAGATGAATGTTGTTCTTGGCAAGCCATTCGCAGGCTCTTTGGATCTCCGCCCAGTCCTTCACCTCGAACGCGATGTGATGGAGCTGCGGAATCTCGTCGACCACGAAATTGACGGTGTGGTGATCGGGCCCGCAGCGCAGAAACGCGAAGGTCTCATCGCGCCAGTCCGACACCCGAAAGCCGAGCACGTCGGTGTAGAACTTCACCACCTGCTGCACGTCGTTGACGCGATAAGCCACGTGGCCGAGCTTGAGCGGCATGATGCCGAGCTGGCTCAAGTCCTCCTTGGCGAAAACATATTCGGAGAAAATTTCGATCAGCGTGTCCTTCGGATCCTTGAACACGATAGCCTCGGCGACTCCCGGAGAAATGCAGCTCCGCCGCTCGCTCTTGATTCCGTGTCGTGCGAGTTCGCGCGCAAGCTCGGCCAGATCGCTTCCCGGCGCAACCTGGAAGGCGAGCCGAGACAGCGCGTTGGGTGGGCCGCCCTCGAGCGCGATCGCCTCCAGCCCTTGCTTGCTTGCGAGAAAGGCGCGCTTGGCGTCGCGCTCGACCAGGGTCAGGCCGACGACGGCGGTGTAGTATGCAACCTGCCGATCGAGATCGGGGGTGGTCAGCGTGGCATGGCCGAGCCTGCGCACCTCGATCATCGCTTTCCCTCCCGAGCGGCGGCACCGGCGCGCGCGAGTTGCGTCACGCCACGGCGCGAGCCTTTCTCGCGTGGATGCTTGCCCTCGTGGCGATGCGAAATTACGCCAGTTCCGCACCGAGCGGAAAGAGCGGAAGGAAAAAAGTGCGTGCATCGCCGGCGTTCGCCCCATGCCGCCGATCCGCGGGCGATCCCGTCGGCGCCGCCCGTTGCGGCGCTGGCAGATGAAGGCGATCTTGGGGTAAAAGCTTGCGGTCGCGTCCCCGTAGCTCAGCTGGATAGCAGCAGCGGATTTCTAATCCGCAGGTCGCAGGTTCGAGTCCTGCCGGGGACGCCACCTCGCTTTGGCGATTCGCAAAGCCTTGCGCCGCCGTGCTTCGGGCGACGCGCCCTGAGGCCGCCGTCACGACCCTAACCAAGCGCATAGCACGCGCGTCAACCGCCCCATGACGCCCGCCGCGGTTCCCGAGATGACAAAAAATCGGCTTGTGTGAGGCCCTTCACCCTCGGAACTGCCGATCGTATGCCAAAGCAAGCATCAGCTTGCCACGCTGAAAAAGGGTGAGACGAGATGCGCAAGATCATCATTTTCGCCGTAGTAGCCGTCATCGTTGCGACGACCGCCGTCTGGTCGATCGCCACGTTCGCCAGGTCGAAACTTGCAGGCCCCGTGCAGACCACCGAGACGCCGGCGCCGGTCTCGCCGCACGAGATCATGGTCAAGCAGGGCAGAAGCCTCCCGGTCGAATACTGGGCCCATCCCTTCTGAGTAAACCCAGGTCCTGAGTAACCAGGTCCTGAGTAAACCGAGATCGGCCCGCCCGCCGATCCCGCGCCAGCGCAAAATTTTGCCCTTGGGCCCGCGTCTGTCCGAGGCAGCGCTGGTCTACGCTATGATCCCAAGGATAGGCCCGGCTGCGAGCCTGCTTGGATCATGGTTGATGGCTGCCGTTGAGCATCGCGAAGCGATCGCACCCAAGGCTCCCTCGCGGCAGCGGGCGTCGCTACTTGTCCTTCTCACGCTGGCGGCCGCCTATGCCCTGACCGTGCTGGTCTTCTATCCCGGCTACAGCACCGTCGATGCCCGCTATGTCTATGCCGACGCCATGGCCTGGCACTTCGGCGATTGGCAATCACCCGCGATGGTGCTGCTCTGGCGGCTCGTCGATCCGATCGCGCCCGGCGCGTCGAGCATGTTCCTGCTCACGGCCACGCTGTATTGGTTCGCCTTCGGCACGCTCGCGCTCGTTGCGGCGCGGCGCTCGGTCGGACTCGGGCTTGCGACGGTGCTGCTGGCGTTCACGCCGCCGGCTTTCTTTTTCGTCGGGATGATCTGGCGCGACGTCCTGTTCGCAGTCACTTGGCTCGCCGCGGCGGTCCTCGCCTTCGCGGCGGCCGATCGACCCGCGCGCTTGCGCGCGCCCGTTCAAGCCTTGGCGCTTCAAGCCTTGGCGCTGCTGCTGATCGCGCTCGGCGTGCTGCTGCGGCCCAATGCCGTGGTCGCGGCGCCGTTTCTTGCCGCCTATGTCATTTGGCCCATGCGCTTCGATTTGAAGCGAACGGCGGTCCTCTTCCTGCCCGCGCTCGTTGCGTTCTACGCGCTCGTCCCGCTCGTCTATTACGGCATTCTCGACGCGCAGCGGCAGAATCCGTTGCACTCGATCGCGGTCTTCGATCTCGGCGGCATCACCCACTTCAGCGGGGGCAATCAGTTCCCGGTCTCATGGAGCGGCGATCAGACGGCGCTGCTGATCAGCAAGTGCTACGACCCGGTCCGCTGGGACTCCTATTGGAACGCCGAGCCCTGCGCGTTCGTGATGCGGCGGCTGGAGCGCCCCGACGACGTGATCTTCGGCACGCCGCGGCTGGCCGAGGCATGGCGGCATGCGCTCGCGGCGCACCCCCTCGCCTATCTCAGCCACCGCGCGACCTTCATGTGGCAATTTTTCGGCCGCTCGAACCTCGTGCTGCCGGTCTGGGATTGGCTCGATCCGGCCTCGGCCTACGGCCACAGTCCATATTTCACGCCGCTTGTTGCGCTCCACGAGGAGCTGCAGCCCACTTTGCTATTTCGGCCCCTACTTTGGCTCATCCTTGCCGTCGCGGTTGGTGCTTGCGCCTGGCGGACGCGATCGACGCCCGCGGGCGCCTTCGCCGTCGGCGTGACGACCTGCGCCGTCGTCTATGTCATGACGTTCTTCGTGCTCGGCGTGGCGGCCGACTTCCGCTATGCCTATTGGTGCGTGCTCGCAACGCTTGCCGGGACCGTCGCCGCCGTGCTCGCCCGCTACGAGCAGATCGCGACCCCGGCGCCTGCGGGTCAGGACTCGCGCGAGCCCTCCCCAGGCTCGGCGAGCGCGCCGAGGATGTGATCGAGCTTGTGTCCGGCGCGCGTCGCCTTGGCGGTGAGATAACGTCGGTTGTCGGAATTGATCGGCCCTTGCAAAGGCACGCGTCCCGATACGTCGATGCCGGCATTGGAGAGGCCGTCGAGCTTCGCCGGATTGTTCGTCAGCAGCCGCACCCGCGTGCAGCCGAGCAATTGCAGCATCCGCACCGCGATGCCGTAATCGCGTTCGTCGTCGTCGAAACCCAAGACGGTATTGGCGTCGACGGTATCGAGACCGGCTTCTTGCAGCTGATAGGCGCGGATCTTGTTGGCGAGACCCAGCCCGCGGCCTTCCTGCTCCAAATAGAGAATGATCCCGCCGCCGTGCTGCTCGAGCTGCGGCAACGCCAAGCGAAGCTGATCGCCGCAATCGCACCGCCGCGAGCCGAACACATCTCCCGTCAGGCAGGCCGAGTGCAAGCGCACCGAAACCGGCTGGGCCAGATCCGGCTGCCCGATGATGACGGCGATCGGCGTGCCGCCGACCGCGTCGCGAAAGACCACGAACCGGGCTGGGATTCCGCCATTGAGCGGAATCGCCGTTTCGGCCACGACGGCAAGCGATGCGATCGCTGTCCGCTGAAATTGCGCCACTGCCTCGGCGGCCACCTCCACCAACGGCGGCTCGTTTGCATCGACGGCCGCCGTGCTGGCGTCGGCGACGAGCAGCGCCGGCAGCAGCTGGGCGAGCTTGGCAAGCTCGATGGCCGCCGGCGCCGTTTCGCCGACGGCAACGGCCTCGAGATGGCGGGCGACTTGCGCTCGCGCGGCAAGCGAGAAAATCGTCGCCGCGTCGTGGAGATCCCCGATCGCCAAACCCGTGGGGCCGGCGGCATCGAGCCCGAGCGCGCGAGCACGGCGCGCGGTCACGAGAAGATGCGGCCGCCCCGGCGCGCACAACAGCCGAAAAGCGGCAAGCCGCTGGTCGCTCATGCCGTCGACCGGCAAGGCCACGACCCGTTCTCCGGCCGACGTTGCGATGACCGGCCGCCCGGACCTAAATTCGGCAAGACCACGCTCTACTGCGACTTGCTTAGGCGTGCCAAACAAACCCGACGTTCCACTCCCAGCCATTTTATACACACACGTCTTTGGGTCGCGCCGACCGCAAAACCCCACCGACCCGAGAAGAACGCGGCCCGGCGCATTTTATTCCGTTGGGGCGTCTTTTTGGTTGCGCGCGTTTGCAGTCACCTTCCCGCGAAATATCATGGCACGATGCAACAGGCTCCGAAAGCAGGTATTTGACAATGGCGCATGGCCGCCCTGCTAGGCCCAGCCGGAGTGATCCCGGCGGCCGTGAAAACGGCTCCGATGCCGCATTATCTTGGGCGCCGGTACCGAAAACGTTCCGCGCCGGCGATGGTTCCTTGCCGCAGCCCTGGGAGGACATTTTCGGGCCGCTGCGCAAGGGCGCCATCGACGATCTCGTTTTGGTCGGCCAATGCGGCCAGTCGATCGACGCCCGCGTCGCCACGCCCACCGGACACTCTCACTACATCAACAGCGAGGCTGGCCTCGCCCATCTGCACCGCTTGCGGGCGCTGGTCGACGCAGTCGTGATCGGCGTAGGCACGGCCATCGCAGACGATCCACAACTGACCGTGCGGCGCGTCGAGGGCCCGAACCCGGCGCGCATCGTCGTGGATCCGAATGGGCGGCTGCCGTCGAGCGCGCGCGTGCTGGCGGCCGACGGTGTGCGCAGGCTCGTGGTCACCGCTGCCGGCGCGCCCGGCAAGCTTCCCGCCGGCGTCGAAATCGTGCCTGTTGCTGCGAACGAGGGCCAACTCGCCCCCACCGCCATCGTTGCCGCGCTCTTCGCGCGCGGTTTCCGCCGCATCCTGATCGAGGGCGGGGCCGATACGGTTTCGCGGTTCCTCGCTGCCCGTTGTCTCGACCGCCTGCATATTCTGGTCGCGCCAATCATCATGGGCGGCGGACGATCGAGTCTCACGCTGCCGCCGATCGCGCGTGTCGACGAGGCGGTGCGCGCGCCCATGCGCGCCCACAGTCTCGGCAGTGACGTGCTGCTCGACTGCGATCTCAGCGCTCAACGGCTGCCGATTGGGCGGACAAAGATGTCGACGTGACCGACGCGCAAGCTCGAACGGCCCGCAGCCAGATAGGCGCGACGCTGGGCAAGCCATTGCGCGATGTCGTCGGCCGACAGGCCCGTGGTCAGCGGCCCTACCTCGGCCCAGCCGGCAAAGAGGGCGTCCTGAATGGCCCGATCGTCGGTCCCGAACACCCAATCCGAACGGCCTTGCACGAGGGCGTATCCGAAATGCTCGAACCGCTCGGCGGTCCGCACCGCCGCGCGCGGCCCGAGTGCCGGACCGAAGCCCTTGTCGGTGCGCTGGTGGAGGTTGAAGCCAACCAGGAGCTCGACGTCCAAGCGCGCCGGCGGTGCCGCGACCGAGCGGCCGTCATAAGTCAGCGCCGCATAGAATGGCAGCCGCCGCGCCGCCACTTCGACAACGAGTCGATCGAGCCATTCGGGCGAAACGAGATCGAGAAGCGCCGATGTAGTGACGAGATCGAGCGGGCCGTCGAGGGCGAGTTCGAGGTCGCGCGCGAGATCGATCGGCGTGGTCGTGACGGTCACGTGCGGCAAATGTCCGGGCGTGAACGCCCGCGCCAGAAGGCTGAGACTATTGTCGACCAACCGCCAGCTTTGGCGCGGCGGAAGATGGGGTCCAAGCGCTCGCAGCATGGCGCCGGCGCCACAGGCTAGATCGACGACCGAGATCGCTGCCTGCCCAAGGAACGCGTTGGCGACCGCGTCGCGCACGAGCGCGTTGCGCGCGGCGAGATCGTAGGGCTCGCGCATTGCCAGCCACTCCGCGGAGAAGCCCTTCATGCAAGGCTTTCCAGCACGCGGGCAAAGAGTACAGCCTGCTCGCTCCAGGATGGAAACTTGGCGGCGCGGGCGCCGGCGGCGAGGCGCTCGCGCTCGTTCGGATTCGCAATGAGGCGCTGCAATGTCGCCGTAAGCGCCTCCACATCGTCGGGCGCCACGAGCACGCCGGCGTCGGCTGGTACCGTCTGCGGAACCGCGCCCGCGGTCGTGCCGATCACAGGCACGCCGTGGGCGATGGCCTCGGTATAGGCCATGCCGTAGCCTTCGAAGCGCGACGGCAGCACGAACAGATCGGTGGATGCGTAGAGTGGCGACAGCTCTCCGGGGGTCACGGCGCCGAGCAGGATGATGCGGTCGGCAAGCCCGAGCCGCGCGATCTCGGCCCTGAGGCGCCGAGACGTTTGCGGGCTGCGCCCGTAATCGCCGGCGATGATGAGGCGCCACGGCAGCTGCCGGAGCCGGGCGAGCGCGGCGACCAGCACGTCGTAGCCCTTGCGCGGGATCACCGACCCGACCGCGAGCAGCTTGACCTCACCTTCGCGCTTGCGCGGCGGTGGCGAAACGCGATCCGTTCCCGGCTCCACGACGCTCACGCGGCCCGCCGCGACGCCGTAGTCGTCGACCAGGAGCCGCGCGACCGCCGCGCTGGTCGCGATCACGTGCCGCGCGCAGGCCAGCGCCGAACGTTCGCGCGCGCGCAAGGAGGCCGCATCAGCGGCGCTCAAGCCCGATTCGAGCGCGAGCGGATGATGCACCAGCGCGACCAATGGATGGCTCGCACGCAGCGCCGCGGCGGCCTCCGCGAGTACCCCGAAGGCGAGGCCGTCGATCACGACCGGATGACCAGGCGGCAGCGCCGCAAGTCGTACGCAGGCCGCGGCGCGGGTATCGGCGGCGGGATACGGAAATCCGTCGCCAAGGTCGACGACCTCGATGCGCCAATCGCGCAGCGAAAGCTCCGCGATGATGCGGCGGTCGTAGGCATAGCCCCCGGTCGGGGCCGCAAGGTCGCCCGGCACAGCGAAGGCGGCCTTCCTCACCACAACGGCGCCTCGTACCAGGCGCGCGCAAGCGGAGATTCCGCAACGGTCACGCGGATCGATTTGAGCTCGCGGCCGTCGCGGCCGAGCTTGCCCGCGCGCGCCGCACCCGCGAGGTGCTCGAACAGATGCCTGGTCAAGAATTCGGTGGTCGTGTTGGTGCCCTTGAACTGCGGCAGCTCGTCGAGGTTGCGATAGTTGAGCGGGGCGAGCGCTTCCTTGAGCACGTCGTGGGCACGGGCGATGTCGACGACGATGCCATGGGCGTCGAGTTCGTCGGCGAGAAATGCCACGCGAATGACAAACGTCGCACCATGCACCTTCTGGGCCGGTCCGAAAACTTCGCCCCGGAAGGAGTGGGCGATCATGATCTGGTCGGAGACTTCAACCGCGTACACGGAAATTCCTCTTCGTCAGTGCGTTTCATCGGCAGCCGGGTAGCGGATCAGCGGGCAGATCACGTTCGATTCGGAGCCGAAAACCGCGGGCAATTTCGCCGGCAGCTCGTCGAACGCCATGGCGGGCGCCAGGAGCGCATCGAGCGCCGGCTCGTTGAGGAGCGCAAGCGCCGCCGCGAGGCGCCGCTGATGCGTCCAACGCGAACGATGTGACGGCGCGACGGCGCCGACCTGGCTCGATATCAGCCGCAGCCGCCGACTGTGGAACGCTTCCCCTAGCGGCGCCGCCACGTCCCCGCTTCCATACCAACTCAGCTCGACGATGGGAGCCTCCTCGCCCGCGAGCCGCAGCGCGGTGGCGAGACCACCGGCCGTGCCGCTCGCGTGGAAGACGACATCGCAATCGCTCGGCGCGCCATCTGGCGTGGCGAAGCGAGCGCCGACCGCATGCGCGAGTTTGGCGCGCGTGGCGGCGATATCGACCACCGTCACCTCCGCCCCCGGCAAGCGCGCGCACAAATACGCAACCAAAAGGCCGACGAGCCCCCCGCCCACGACCGCGATGCGGTCGGCCGGGCCAGGCGCGCCGTCCCACACCGCGTTGAGGGCGGTCTCCATATTGGCGGCGAGCACGGCGCGCGGCGCCGGCACATCCTCCGGAACGGGAAGCACCGCTTGCGCCGAAAGCGTGAACAGGCTCTGGTGAGGATGCAGGCTGAAAACGATGCGTTGGCGCAATTCAGCAGCCCCAGCCTCGACCCGCCCGACGGTCGCGTAGCCGTATTTCACCGGGAAGGGAAACGTGCCGCCCATAAAGGGCGCGCGCATGCGATCGTACTGGCTCTCCGGCACCCGTCCGGCATGGACGAGCCGCTCCGTGCCGCGACTGATGGCGCCAAACAGCGCGCGCACCAGCACCTCGCCGGGCTCGGGCGCGGCGATCGCCTCCTCCTGCAGCTCGGCGCGGCCGGGGCCGACATACCAGAGGGCCTTGCCCTGTATCTTCGCCATAGTCTTGGTTGTCATTCCCCCCGGACAATGCCCCTAGCGCGAGCCGGCATCCGGTACAGGTTAAAGAGTAGCACGCGTAAGGCCTCCGCCGCATTGGACTTGGACGCCCACCGCTATATCCTCAAACCCCCGAAAAGACACCAAAGCCCTTTCATGCTCGAACGTTCTCCCCGCGACGAGGTCGGGGTCGCCGCGCCCGTCGCCCTGCCCGCGTGGCGCCCGATGCTCTTGTTCCTCGGCGTCGGAGTGACGATGGCCGGCCTGATCTGGCTCGCCGTGATCGCGCTCTCACCCGGCGGGTTCAGCGCCGTCGATCTCGTTTTGGTCGTGCTCTTCGCCCTGACCTTGCCCTGGTACGTGATCGGCGTCTGGAACGCGACCATCGGGCTACTGATCATGCGCTTTGCGCGCGACCCGGTGGCGGCGGTCATGCCGGTTGCCGACCGCGTGCGCGGCGACGAGCCGATCACGGCATCGACCGCGGTCCTGCTGTGCATCCGCAACGAGCCGCCCGAACGGGTCGTGCGCATGCTCGAGCCTATGATGGAAGGCCTCGCCGCGCGTGGCGTCGGCGAGCGCTTCCACGTCTATGTGCTCAGCGACACCAGCGAGGCTGACATCGCCGCCGCCGAGGACGCGCGCTTTGCGGCGCTGGCGGCGGCATGGCGCGGGCGGGTCGCGCTCACCTACCGCCGGCGCGAGGAAAATATCGGGTTCAAGGCCGGCAATATCCGCGACTTTTGTGAGCGCTGGGGCAAGGATCACGACTTCGCAATCATGCTCGACGCCGACAGCATGATGACCGTCGACCTCGTGCTCAAGCTCGTGCGCATCATGCAGATCGATCCGCGGCTCGGCATCGTGCAAAGCCTGGTGATCGGCATGCCTTCGGCCAGCGCCTTTGCCCGCATCTTCCAGTTCGGGATGCGGCTGAGCATGCGCTCCTACACCATCGGCAGCGCCTGGTGGCAAGGCGATTGCGGGCCGTACTGGGGCCACAATGCCATCGTGCGTATCGCTCCATTGGTGGCGCATTGTCAGCTGCCGGTGCTTGCGGAAGGCGCGCTGGTCAAAGGCCACGTGCTCAGCCACGACCAGATCGAGGCGGTGCTGATGCGGCGCGCGGGATACGGGGTGCGTGTGCTGGCGGGGGAAGGTTCGAGCTTCGAGCAGAATCCGCCGACGCTGGTGGAATTCATCCGTCGCGACCTGCGCTGGTGCCAGGGCAACATGCAGTATTGGCACTTCTTGCGCATGCCCGGCTTGCCGCCCGTGTCGCGCTATCAGCTCGCCTTCGCCATCCTGATGTTCCTCGGCTCTCCGGCCTGGATCGGGCTGTTGCTCATCGGCAGCGCGGCGGTGGCGCTGGCGCCGACACCGGCCGACTTCATGCGCTGGGATGCGGGCATTGCCATTCTCGTGCTCGTGCTGGCGATGTGGTTTGCGCCCAATATCGCCACCGTCATCGACGTGCTGACGCGCGCGAAGCTGCGGCATCTGTTCGGCGGGGGAGCACGGTTCAGCGCGAGTTTCATGATTACGATCGTCTTCGCCGTGCTGGTCGCTCCGATCATGTGGGCGAGCCACACGCTGTTTCTCGCGCATCTTGCATGCGGCCGCACCGTCGACTGGGGCGCGCAGGCGCGTCACGATCACGAGGTGCCGTGGTCGCTCGCCTGCCGGCAGTTCTGGGCTCAGACCTTGATCGGGGTCGCGCCCGTGTTGCTGCTCGCGGTCGCGGCGCCCTCAGCCATTCCCTATGCTTTGCTGATCGCGGCCGGCCCGCTACTTTCGATTCCGCTCGCGGTGGTGACCGCCGCTCCCGCGCTCGGGCGCGCGCTGATCGCGCTCGGGCTCGAGCGATTGCCGGAAGAGACACTGCCGCCGCCCGAATTGCGCGCGCTCAAGCTACCCGCGATCGAGATGTCGCAGTCTGCGTCATAGAGCGACCATGCATGCGGCTTGGTACGAGTCTTGGTACGACTCCTGGCGGACCATCCGGGGCGTCGCACGTTCGTTGCGGATTTATTACGGCAACGGCGAGCGCCGCGCGGCCATGGACCGTCTCTACGGCTCGTTCGTGGCGGCGGGCGACCTCGCCTTCGACATCGGCGCGCACGTGGGCGACCGCATCGCCGTCCTGCGCCGCCTGGGCGCGCGCGTCGTCGCGGTCGAGCCGCAGCCTGCGCTGGTCAAGACGCTGAAACTCCTTTACGGCCGCGATCGCGCGGTGGCGATCGAGCCGGTCGCGATCGGCCGCGGCGCGGGAATGGCCAAGTTCCACCTCAACGTCGACAACCCAACGGTCTCGACCGCCTCGGACGCGTTCCGCAAGGCGGCCGATGGCGCGCCGGGCTGGGAAGAACAAACATGGACCAGAACCATCGACGTGCCGGTCATCACGCTCGACATGCTCGCTGCGCGTCATGGAGCTGCCGCCTTCATCAAGATCGATGTGGAGGGTTCCGAATCCGAGGCGCTGGCTGGGCTCACGCGCCCGTCACCGACCCTATCGTTCGAATTCACCACCATCCAACGCGGCGTGGCGGAGGCTTGCGTCGAGCGTTGCGCTGAGCTCGGCTATGCGCGTTACAACGCGGCGCTCGGTGAGAGCCATATCCTCGTCCATCGTGACTGGGTGAGCGCTGAGGAGATCACGGGCTGGCTTCGCAGCCTGCCGCAAAGCGCCAATTCCGGCGACATCTACGCACGCTTGCCGGGGGGCGCCGCATGATCGCGCAGGCCGAGCGCGCGGCGGCGACAACACCCTCTGGCGGCCGCGATATTCTCGGCCATCCACGCGGGCTGGCAGTTCTGTTTGCGACCGAAGCCTGGGAGCGCTTTTCCTATTTCGGCAATGCCGCGCTGGTCGTCCTTTACATGACGAAATATCTGCTCGACCCCGGCCGGGTCGAGACGGTGCTCGGCCTCGACGCAGTCAAAGCAGCGCTCGAATTCCTGTTCGGACGGCTCGAGGCACAGCCGCTCGCCTCGCAGCTTTTCGGCTTCTACACCGGGCTTGCCTATTTCACGCCGATTCTGGGCGGCCTCGTCGCCGACCGTTTGTTGGGGCAGCACCGCACCGTGGTGATCGGCGGCGTATTCATGGCGATCGGCCATTTCATGATGGCGTTCGAAGCGCTGTTTCTCCTCGCGCTGTTGATGCTGATTGTCGGCATCGGCGCGTTCAAGCCGAATATCTCGACCCAGGTGGGCGCGCTCTATGGCCCCGGAGACGATCGGCGCGACCGCGCCTACTCGATCTTCTATCTCGGCATCAATGTCGGGGCGTTTCTGGCCCCGCTGGTTTGCGGCACGCTCGCCGTCCAATACGGCTGGCATTACGGCTTTGCCGCCGCCGGCGTGGGGATGCTCGTGAGTCTCGCCATCTATCTCTGCGGCCGGAGGACACTGCCGGCGGACGCACGATCGCGCGGGAGCGCCGTCGCGCGCGAGCGCAAACCGCTCGCGGCCGGTGAGCGCCGCGCCGTGCGCGCGCTCATCGGCACCTGCGCGCTGGTGACGCTGTTCTGGGCCGCCTACGATCAGCAAGGCAACACCATCCTGCTCTGGGCCGAAGATCTCACCGACCGGTCGGTCGATCTCGGGTTTTGGCGCGGCGAGTTTCCATCACCCTGGTTCCTCGCGCTCAATCCGCTCATGATCTTCGTGTTCACACCGCTGATCGTACGGCTGTGGGCACGCCAGGCCCGGCTCGGCACCGAGCCGTTCCCGATCAGCAAGATGGCCTTCGGCTGCCTGTGCGTCGCGCTCGCCAATCTCGTGATGGCAGCCGCGGCTTCGAGCGCGGCCGGCAAGGCGAGCGCGCTCTGGCTTGTGGGCTACTTCGCCCTTGCGACCATCGGCGAGCTTCACCTCGCGCCGGTCGGGCTGGCGTTGATCTCGAGACTCGCTCCCGCCGGCACGACCTCCATCATGATGGGCGTCTGGTTTGCCACGACGTTGCCCGCCGACATTCTCGCAGGATTCCTCGGCGGCTTCTGGAGCAGCATGGCGAAGGCGAGCTTCTTTGTGATGATCGCGCTGATCGCGGCGCTGGCGAGCATCGCGCTGTGGGCGGCGAGCCACGCCGTCCAGAAATCGGTAATCAGCAATCAGTGACCACTGCCACCTGCGATCAGTGCGTCCAGGGATCGCGCCGGTTGACAGCAAAATTGTCGGCGTAGGAGATGCCGCGCCGCTCCACCGGCTTGGGTTTGAAGAGTTGGTAGGCAATGCCGTGGCGCTCGCAATAGGCGATCGCTTCCTCGGGACTCTCGAAGCGTAGCTGCACCTGCTGACGCATGTCGCCCGAGCTTGTCCAGCCCATCAGCGGCTCGATTTGACGCGGCTGTTCCGGCTCGTACTCGAGCACCCATTCCTTGGTCTTGGCCGCGCCGGACTGCATCGCGGTCCTCGCGGGCTTGTAGATGCGTGCCATCATGGCCTGTCGCTTGCTCGCGCCTCGAATACATGGTCGGGGCAGCAGGATTTGAACCTGCGACCTGGAGTACCCAAAACTCCCGCGCTACCAGGCTGCGCTATGCCCCGGCGCCGTCGCGTCGGGCCTCGATACACGGTTCGGTTTGCGCCAGCAAGCCGCGCCGGCTACCGCAACGGAGCTACCGGTCGCCGCCAAAGATCGCATGCCCCACCCGATCGCCCGGTGCGATGCCGAGCTTCTTGGCGGTGCCGCCGATCACTTCGAGCACCGCGCGCACCGGCCCGCCGGAAGGGACGAGCGTTTCGGAGAGCGGCACCGTGTTCTCGGCGATGCGCAGGATGCGCCCGTCGCCGCGAATGAAGATCATGTCGAGCGGGATGTAAGTGTTCTTCATCCAGAAGCTGGTCGGCTGTTCCTTGTGGAAATCGAATAGCATGCCCTGCCCTTCCGGCAGTTGGCGGCGAAACATGAGCCCTTTCGCCTGCTCCTCCGGCGTCGAGGCCATCTCGACTGCGAAGACGTGCACGCCGTTCTTGCTCGCGATCTCGAGCGGCTGCAGTTCGGCCGCCGCGAGGCGTCCGGCGACGCCCGCACACGGCGGGATCAGGACCGACAGCGCGGCGAGGAGAACAAGCAGGCAACGGCGCATGACAAAGCCTCGATTGACGCGTCGATAATAGCAGAGAGACTCGAGATCTTGCAGATCGGGGCAGGCCGCCGCCGAGAACGCGCTTTGGGCGGGTCGGCCGCAGGCGCCGCCCGCATGGCAGCGGGTCTTCGCCGGCGTCAGTGCGAGGCCGGACCGCGTGGGGCGCCTTCGGGGTGCACCTCGGCCGCCATCAATCCTTTCGGCCCGGGTCCAAAGCGCACCAGCACATACTGGCCCGGCCGCAATTCGGCCAGGCCGAACCGGCGCAACGTCTCCATATGCACGAAAATGTCGGGCGTACCCTCGCCGCGGGTCAGGAAGCCGAACCCGCGCAGCCGATTGAACCATTTGACCTGCGCCCGCTCCAGTCCGCTGGTCGGGGTCACGGTCACGTGGGTGCGCGGCGGCGGCATCTGCGCCGGATGCACTGCCGTCGATTCATCCATGGAGACGACGCGGAATGCTTGCAAGCCGCGCGGGCGCTGCAGCACTTCGACCACGACGCGCGCGCCTTCGTAGGCGACCTGGAAGCCGTCGCGCCGCAGGCAGGTCACGTGCAGGAGAATGTCGGGCATCCCGTTGTCGGGAACGATGAAACCGTAGCCCTTGGAGACATCGAACCACTTGATGGCGCCGGTGAGCTCGATGACGCTCGCGGCCTCGTCGCCGATCTCGGCACCGATGCCGCGGCCGCTCGTCAAAGCGCCGCCCGGCCCTTTCGGTCCAATTCCGTCCGACGCCATGACGCCCCAACGCCGCCGCTCAGTCCAGGCGCTTCTTGTCTGCGCTTCGAATCTTCGCCGTCATGAAGATATCATTCGGCGGCAAACGGGAAAGGCCAAAATGCATTTGCGCGCCAAAAGAGGTGGATGCCTGTGCAAATCTCGATCGCCATGCCGAATCAGTGGACGATGAAGGGAGAAAGCACCGTTCCGATGTCTTGGTGTATGACAACGTCGGCAATCTCATCGAATTCGGTCGCTTCGCGATTGATAATCACCAAACGAGCGCCGTTTCGTTTGGCGAGCAAGGGGAACCCGGCGGCCGGCCACACCACCAGCGAAGAGCCGGCCGCAAGAAAAAGATCACAGTCAAGCGTCAATTGTTCGGCGCGGCGCATTTCGCGCTCCGGCATCGGCTGACCGAAGGAAATCGTCGCGGTCTTGATGTGCCCGCCGCAATCGGTGCAACCGGGCGCGCGCTCGCGCGCATCGGTGAACTGCCGACGCACCCAAGACAATTCATAGCGCTTGCCGCAAGTCAGGCATGAGGCATAGCTATTGTTGCCGTGCAGTTCGATCACGTGTTCTGCTGATATTCCGGAGCTTTGATGCAGGTTGTCGATGTTCTGCGTGATCACGGCCGGCGCCTTGCCGGCGCGGTAGAAACTGGCGAGCGCAAGGTGCCCGCGACCGGGCCGGGCGGCGGAAAACTGTGCGTCCATGGCAAAGCGCCGCCGCCAAGCTTCGTCGCGCATCGCCTGGCTCGCGAGGAACTCGTCGAACGGGATCGGCCTATTCTTCGTCCAGAGCCCGCCGGGGGAGCGGAAATCGGGAATGCCGCACTCGGTGGAAATGCCGGCTCCGGTGAACGGGGCGATGACGCGCGCGCCCTCCACCAGCTCCTGCAGTTCGTCGATAGCGGTCTCCAGGTCCGGCGCGATCATGTATGCTTCATCCGTTCGGTTTCCAGGTGATGCCAAGAGGTCACATTATGAGATATCTGCACACCATGTTGCGCGTGCGCAACCTCGATCAAGCGCTCGACTTTTACTGCAACAAGCTCGGGCTCAAAGAGGCGCGCCGCCGGGTCGACGAGAAGAACCGCTACACGCTCGTTTTTCTGGCCGCGCCGGAGGACGAAGAGCTGGTGGAAGAGAGCAAGCGCACCGGCCGCGACGCCCCGCTCGTCGAGCTCACCTACAATTGGGATAGCGAAGACTGCGGCGAGGCGCGCTATTTCGGCCATCTTGCCTACGAGGTCGACGACATTTATGGGCTATGCGAAAAATTGATGAAGGCCGGCGTCACCATCAACCGGCCGCCGCGTGACGGGGTGATGGCGTTCGTGCGCTCGCCCGACAAGCACTCGATCGAGCTGTTGCAGAAGGGCGCCCCGCTGCCGCCCAAGGAGCCGTGGGTTTCCATGCCCAACACCGGCAAGTGGTGAGGCGAGCCTTTCGCACGTGGGGAGGCCAACATCTGGGCGCTAAATTGTAACGCTTCTCCAGCCCGTCATGCGCGGGCAGAAGCGCGTCCTCAAGGGTGTTCACGCCCGTCCATAGCCCGCGAAGACGGGCGTAAACGCCCTTTAGGCCGGGCTACGGACGCGCGTGAACGCGCTTATGACCCGCGCATCCATCTTCTTTGTACGAAGATCTTTACAAGGATGGATGGATTGCCGGGTCAAACCAGGTCAAGCCCGGCAATGGGCGATCCTAGCGGAGCGCCCTTGCGGCACTCGGCGCTTCCTTGCCGCATCGCGCGAACGTCTTTATATGTCCCCGCGCCTTAAGCGCCCTTCGTCTAGCGGTCTAGGACATCGCCCTTTCACGGCGGAAACACGGGTTCGAGTCCCGTAGGGCGCGCCACTTACGCCAGAGCACGCTACAGCAACCTTCGAGCGCCATTCGTGCGCCATGCTCCGGCGTTGCGCTCTGTGAAAATTCCGTCATGTGCGGTCCTCGAATGGAGCAATGTTTTGAAAAATGTAGCGGAACTCGGTGTGAACAGTATGAAGGGTGCGCGCCGGGAGGGGAAGTGCCATACTGGCCACGCACCTGGCGACCGAGAGGAGGCTTTAGATGACACAGCAGGCGATGACCGCTGGCGTGCCCGTTGAGGCGAACAAGGCCTTGATCCGGCGGTTCATCGAAGAGGTGCACAACAAGGGAAACTTTGCAGTGTTCAACGAGCTGTTCGCGCCGAACTACGTCAATCACAGCGCGCCTGCGAATCAGAATGACCGCGCGGCGCGCGAGCAGGGGATCAGGAGCTACCGCGCTGCCGCCCCGGATCTGCGTGTCACGATCGACGACATGATCGCGGAAGGCGACAAGGTCGCGCTGCGCTGGACGACGCACGGAACGGAGCGGGGACCGCTGCGCACGCCGCTCGGCATCGCGCCGCCGACGGATCGGCCGATCTCCATTCCGGGGGTCAATATCTTCCGCATCGCCAACGGGCAGATCGCGGAAGAATGGATCGTCTGGGATACGCTAAGCTGGGCGCAACAGCTCGGGTTCCAGATGCGGCGATAACCTCACCGTGGTGATCGGTGCAACACATAGTCAGACCGTTATCGCGTCGGAGTATCTGTGCCGGCGTCGTCAAGTGATCGGGCGGGTTGTCGTAGATTGGAGTATTGCGTCATAGCGCCACAGCGAAGCAGTAGTGCCCATCTTCATCGACCGCGGCGCGCCAGTTACTTATAGCGCTTCCATCGGCCACGGCTCGAAAGCTACGCGGCAGGCGCGACTTCCAAGCGGGTGGATCGCGCTACGGCTGTTTGGTCAGCTCCGTGCAGGATACCAGGCGGGTGGCCTGCGACAGGTGCATGTAGCACCACTCCATGCGATTTGGCGCCAACATCGTGCCGACCGTATAGCCATCGTCGTCGACCACGAAAATCGTGTTGTTGCGCGAGATCGCGGCGACGAACTTATCGTTGCCGCGCGGCGAGGAAAACGTGCCGGAGAAGCGACGGCCGTCCTGCTTGTCCACGGTCATCGTGAACTCGACGCTGTTGAGCCGCGGCTCGGCCTGCGCGGGCGCGGCATGATGCGGATTGCCCGCCCCGAGGATGATCGACTCGCTGGTGCCTTTCCAGGTGCCGCGAAGGTCGGGGATCGCGCCCTGTTGCGCCGCCGCGGGCGCGGCCGTCAGCGTTGCGAGCAGGACGATCCAAGCAAGTCTCGACATGGTTGAGCTCCTCGAGGGGTTATCTGGTCCCGGTAAAGTCCCCATACCGCGATCAGCGCGGTGACGGTCGCGAGCAGAAAGAGTCCGGAAAGAAGTCCTCCCTGAACATCCCACTGCAGAAGACGGGCGAGATCATAGAGCACGTAGGCGCCGAACGTAAATGCAAGGCCGTAGATATACGGTTTGCCCTTGCGCGCCGCCAAAACTGCAACGATCGCAACCGCAGCTTCGAGAACGATCGAGATGACGAGCATTGCCTGTACCACTAGCGGATGACGCGCGCACATTCCACAAAATTGGCAATATGCCCCCAACGCCGGCCCATGCCCGCAACGCCGATACGAACGTGCTCTCTTGCCATTCCTTTGGCATTCCCTTGGCAGCGCTGAAGATCGCCTTTATCCTTTCGGGCACCGCTGGTGCGGTGGATTTGAAGTTCCTACGGATTTGCAGCGAGTTCGCATAGGAATTTCAAATCCAAAACCCACACTAGAGTCACAAGTTTGCTAGTGTCCCTTTGATTCCGAAGTTCGCAGGAGAGCGTGCGGGTACGGGCTGGCGAACTTCGGAATCGGGACACTAGCGGGGGAGGCGAAGATCATGTTCAAATGCATGTCGGCGTTCGCGTTGGCCATGTTGGTATCCGCGCCGGCCCTTGCGGACGAGACGGAATACACTCGCCCGGGGTACTACCAGTACTACTACCAGTACCGGTACTCTCTGCCGCCCGAGCAGCACGTGATCGAGGTCGTGCAGCCCCCCTACAGCGGCAATTTCATCATCAACGGCACCCGATTCACGGCGCGGACGCCGGCGTGTTTCAGCTGGGCCGCAGGCGAACGCATCAGGCTCATCGCCGGCGACTGGAACGGCCGTTGCGTCGCTGCGCGCTTTTATAACTTCTATCGTCGCAACACCTGCGAGGTGTGGTGCGGTGGCGGCGGTTGGTGGTGACACCTTAGGACCGCGAAGTCGGTGCGTTCCCCTCCCCACTCAACCCGGGCTTGCCCGCTTCCCCTGTTCTTTACAGGGAGCTTTCGCGGCGCGCCGGCGGATAAGCGTGGCGGCGGCCGTTGAAATCCTCGACCTCGTAGCGCAACGCGCCGTTCGTGCCGCCGACGCGGGCTAGATAATTCGGCCCGATCGGCGATTTGCCCTGGCCGCCGGGGATGTCGAGCACATAAGTCGGTTGGCAGAGGCCGGAGAGCCGGCCATGGAGCGCACGCATCAGCGCCTGACCTTCTTCGATGCCGGTGCGCCACTGCGCGGTGCCGGGCGCGAAATCGCCGTGGTGGAGGTAGTAGGGCTTGATCCGGCATTCGACCAACGCGCGCATCAATTCGCCGAGCGTCGCCGCCTCGTCGTTGACGCCGCGCAAGAGCACCGTCTGGCTCAGCATGGGAATGCCGGCATCGATGAGGCGCGCGCAAGCCGCGCGCGCCTCGAGCGTGAGCTCGCGCGCGTGGTTGGCGTGCAGCACCACGTAGGTCGCCTTGCCCGGCGCACGCAGCGCGCGCACGAGCGCCGCCGTCACCCGCGCGGGCGCGACCACGGGCACGCGCGTGTGCACGCGGATCACCTTGACGTGGTCGATCGCCGCGAGCATGTCGACGATTTGTCCGAGACGCCGCGGCGAGAGCACGAGCGGATCGCCGCCGGTGAGGATCACCTCCCAGATCTGGGAATGGGCGCGGATGTAAGTCATGGCGGCGTCGAGCTGCGCGCGTGAGAGCGCGCGAGCGCGCCCAACGACCTCGCGCCGGAAACAAAAGCGGCAATAGGCCGCGCAAACGTGGGCGGGCTTGAGCAGCACGCGGTCGGGATAGCGGTGCACGATGCCCTCGAGCGGGCTGTGGGGATCATCTCCGATCGGGTCGGCCATCTCCTCGGGCCGGGTGTCGAGTTCCGCCGCCGCGGGAACGAACTGCCGCGCAATGGGATCACGCGGATCGGCGGGATCGATGAGTTCGGCGACCTCCGCGGTCAGCGCCAGCGCGTAGCGCGCGGCGACCGCTTCGATCTCGCCGCGGCGCTCGTGTGCAATCAATCCGGCTGAGACGAGCTCATCGGGGCGGCGCAGCGTCTTGCGTGCTGGTTTCATGACGATGTCCTGGCGTGAAGTCTTCTCGCTTGCGGCCTCATGGCGGGCAAAACGTCTCGCTGATGCGGCGAGGCCGGTCAAATGTCAATCGGTGTCCGCCGCGCTGGCGCGAAGCGGGCGGTGCAAGGCAGATCCCGCCCGCGCGCCGCCCGTGTCGGCTTGCGGACCGCCAAATTCGGTGTTGGTATGCGCCGCGCAATCGTGCAAGCGAGGACAAGATGAAGAACTATCTCGACGGGGGCGAGGCGATCCTCGAGGCGTTTCGTAAGCTCAAGATCGACTACATCATGTCCTCGCCGGGCTCGGAATGGTCGCCGATCTGGGAGGCGCTCGCGCGCCAGAAGCTCGACAACAAGGCCGGCCCGGCCTTCGTCGAGTCCTGGCACGAGACGCTCGCGGTCAACATGGCCACCGGCTACACGCTGATGACCGGGCGGCCGCAGGCGGTGCTGCTGCACGCCGGCGTCGGCGTGCTGCAGGGAAGCATGGGCATCCACGGCGCCATGCAGAACGAGGTGCCCATGGTGGTCATGTCGGGCGAATCCCAAACGCTCGGCGAAGACCCCGCCCTCGACATCGAGGCGCAGTGGTATGGCGGCCTCACCGTCGGTGGCATCGAGCGCTTGGTCGAGCCGGTTGCGAAATGGGCGCGCGCCGTGACCAGCCCCCATACGCTCTATGAGAGCGTGATCCGCGCCGGCGAAATGGCGCAGCGCATGCCGAAGGGGCCGATCTACCTCAACGTGGCGCTCGAACACATGCTGCACGACTGGACGCCGCCCGCCGCCGCGCGCGAGGTGCCACCGGCGCCGATCGTGCGGCCGCGGCAGGAGGACGTCGCCAAAGTCGCCGAGCTCGTGCGCAATTCCAAGAACCCGGTGATCGTGACGGAGACCGCCGGACGGGACCCCAAGGCGTTCTCAGCCCTCGTGGAGCTCGCCGATCTCCTCGCCATTGCGGTGATCAACGGTCGCGTCAACGCCTACGCAAATTTTCCGACCAATCACCCGCTCTATCTCGGCATGGGCAGATACAAGGCGCTCGAGGCTGCCGATCTCGTCCTGCTCGTGGGCGCTCGCGCGCCCTGGTATCCGCCACGGCGGCGGCCGACCAGCGGCAAGATCGTCGCGGTCCACGACAACCCGCTCAAGGACCACATGGTCTACCAGACGCTGCACGCCGACTACTATCTCGAAGGCGATATCGCCGAGTCGCTCACGTTGCTGATCGCAGCAACGAAGTCGGCGAAGATCGATGCCGCCACGGTGAGCGCGCGGCGGCAGCGCTGGACCCGCGAGCACGAGAACTACGTCTCGGAGCTGCGTGCCGCGCGGGAGAAGGCGCAGAACGGGAGCGCCATCGATCCGCTCTCGCTCCTGGGCGCGCTCGCAGAGGTGATGCCCGCCGACACGATCTACGTGGACGAGACGATCACCCATTCTCCCCTCATCCGCCAGCACCTCCCGCAGACCACGCCGCAAAGCTTCTTTCGCGGCTCGGGTGGCCTCGGTCAGGGGATCGGCACCGCGCTCGGCATCAAGCTGGCGGCGCCCACGCGGCCGGTGGCGCTGCTCATCGGCGACGGCTCGTTCCTTTACAACCCCATCATCCAGGCGCTCGGCGCCTCCAAGCGGCACGAGCTGCCGATCATCATCATCGTCCTCAACAACAAGAAATACGAGGCGATGCGCAAGGGCCACGTCCATCACTATCCCGATGGCGCCTCGGCCAGCAAAGACCTGCATTTCGGCGTGACCATCGACGGACCCGACTATGAGCAGTTGGGAAGCCATTTCGGCTTCCATGGCGAGCGGGTGGAATACCGCGCCGAGTTGGAGGTCGCGCTGTCAAGCGCGCTCGCCGCCACCAAAGAGGGAAAGACGGCAATCCTCAACGTGGTGGTGAGCCACTAACGCGCTTTGCTGCTCCATCACGCAGGCGGAAGCCTTGCTTCGGCCGAGTTCATAGCGGTCCGACTCATCAGCTCGTAAACTGTCGTCCCCGCGAGGGGCACCCCGCGACAGCAAAAGCGCGTCTACGCGCGTCTGTGACGCGCTATGCGTCGCGGGGACCCCGTTGCGGGGACCCATAACCACCGCCTCTGGAATATGGGTCCCCAGCATAAGCGGGTTTACGCGCGTCCATAGCCCGTCGAAGACGGGCGTGAACGCCCTTGACGACGCGCTATGCGCGGGAACGACGCGACGATCAATCACTCGAATAGCCGATCGCGCGGGTCATCCTCCCCCAGCTCGCCACTTCGGTTTTGAAATAGTCCGCGGCCTCGACCTCGTTCTTGAACATCACGTCGAAGCCGATGGTCTTGAGCTTCTCCTGCGCCGGCGGCTCCTGCATGATCGCATTGATCTGCGCATTGAGCTTCGCCACCACCGCATCGGACGTCTTCGCGGGCGCGAAAAAGCCGACCCACGAGCCCGAATAGACGTTGGGGAACCCCATCTCGCCGTAAGTCGGCACGTTCGGCACGGCCGAATTGCGCGCCGCGCTCGCAAGCCCGATGCCGCGCAGAAGCCCTTGCGTGATGGATGGCACCACGGTCGGCAGCGTCAGCACGATGGCGTCGACATGGTTGCCGATGGCCGCGGTGACGGCCGGGGCGCCGCCGGTGAACGGCACGTGCACGGCCTGCACCTTGGCAATCTCGCGGAAAAAATATTCCGCGCCGATATGCGGACCCGTGCCGACGCCGGCGCTCCCATAGGTGAAGCTTCTCATCTTCCCGTTGGCGATGAACTCCTTCAAGTCTTTGGCCGGATTGCTCGGATGCACGGCGAGAACGTCCGGACTAAAGGCCACGATCGCGATCGCGCGCAGATCGTCGACCGAGAAGCCCTTGTTTTTGGTGGCGGTCTCGTTGACGGCAAGGGAGGTGGTGGTGGCGAGGATGGTGTAACCGTCGGGCGCCGCGCCGCTCACCGCTTTCGCGGCGAGATTGCCGCCGGCGCCACCGCGGTTTTCCACCACCACCGCCTGGCCGAAACGCTCGCTCAGCTTCTGCCCCGCCAGACGGGCGACGACGTCGGCGATGCCGCCGGCCGCGAAGGCGACTTGCAACGTGATGTTCTGCGTCGGATAGGTCTGCGCCCCAGCCGGGTGCGCAAGGCAGGCTGCGACCGCCACGACGATGTGAAGCTGGGCGCGGAACGGCAGCATGCGGCGTCGTCCTTTCGTTCCTCGATCATTCACGTTTCGGATATCGGCGTCCACATCACCTCGTCGATGCGAGCGGCCCCGGTCGCGAGCATGACCAGCCGATCGAAGCCGAGCGCAATCCCGCACGCCTCCGGCATCGCTGCAAGGGCGTTCAGAAAATCCTCGTCGATCGGATAGCGCTCGCCGTAGATGCGCTCCTTCTCCGCCATCTGGTGTTCGAGCCGTTTGCGTTGCTCGGCCACATCGATGAGCTCGCCGAAGCCATTCGCCAGCTCGACCCCGCAGGCATAAAGTTCGAAGCGCTCGGCGAGGCGCGGCTCGGAAGCTTTCGGCCGGGCGAGCGGCGACTGCACCGCCGGATATTCGTAAAGGATGGTTGCCCGCCCTTGCTCGAGGCGCGGTTCGATCTTCTCGACCAGCACGCGGCTGAAAACGTCGCCCCAGGTATCGTCGGCCGCCGTGCGGACGCCGGCGGCATGAGCGGCGGCGGCGAAGGCGGCCGCGGGCTGCGGCGGCAGCACCGCCAAGAGATCGATGCTGGCATGGCGCGCAAACGCTTCCACCACCGTCAATCGCTCGGGCGCGGCGAACGGATCGATGGCGCGGCCGCGGAACGAGAACCGCTTCGAGCCCGCCGCCTCCGCCGCGAGCGCGAGAATAGCTGCGCAGTCTTCCATCAGGACCTCGTAAGGCTCCTGTGCCCGATACCACTCGAGCATAGTGAATTCGGGATGGTGCAGGGCGCCGCGCTCGCGGTTGCGAAACGAGCGGGCGAACTCGACGATGCGGCGTTCACCGGCCGCCAGCAATTTTTTGCAGGCGAATTCGGGCGAGGTTCGCAGATAGAGTCGCGTGCGTGTGCCGACTGGCGCGGTCAGATCGGTCGCGAAGGCATGCAGATGGGTCTCGTTCCCCGGCGAAGGCACCAGCGTCGCGGTCTCGACCTCGACGAAATCCCGCGCCGCGAAGAATTGCCGCAACGCCGCAGCCATGCGCATGCGCCCGAGCAGGAAGGGCCGTCGGCCGGCGTGCAGAGCCCAAAAGGGCGGCGGCATCAGGGGCGCTCCTTCCAGCGCGGTCTCAACCGTCCAGCAGCCGTGAAAATCGCTGGCGATCTAACGCAAGATCAGTATGGTGCGGCGCGACATTAGGGCCCAGGATTGGCCGCGCTCGTCCGGTAATCGAGGAAAACTCGCCGTGAAAATCATCGCCAGCTCGCTCCGCAAGGGCAATATCGTCGAATTCGACGGCAAGCTCTATGTCGTCCTCAATGCCGAAAGCTTCCATCCCGGCAAGGGTACCCCCACCACTCAGGTCGACATGCGCCGGATCAGCGACGGCGTGAAAGTGGCGCAGCGCTTCAAGACGACCGAGCAGGTCGAACGCGCCTACGTGGAGGATCGCGAGCATCAATACCTCTACCAGGACAGCGGCGGCTTTCATTTCATGAACACCGAGACCTACGACCAGGTGACGCTGCCCGCCGACATCATCGGCAACCAGGCCGCCTACCTCCAACCGGAGATGAAGGTCATGCTCTCCGTCCACGAGGGGGTGCCGGTCTCGATCGAGCTTCCCCAGAAGGCCACCCTGGAGGTGGTGGAGACCGAGCCGTCGGTGAAAGGGCAGACTGCCGCCTCCTCCTACAAGCCCGCGCTGCTGTCGAACGGCGTGCGCACCATGGTCCCGCCCTTCGTCGGCCCGGGGACGAAGATCGTGGTCATGACGGCGGACGGCTCCTACGTCGAGCGCGCCAAGGGCTGACGTATTTATTTCCGCGACAAAAGAACTGGACGAACGCGCAACCCATTTGCAACACTGCAAATCGTTTTTGTTAACCTACTTGGCAGAATCGGCGGCCGCGGCAATACTTGATTCGTGCCCGGACGTCGCGGCGACTGCTCCGGCAAGGTATGGAGCGTCATGTTGCGATTCGGAATTGCGGGCCTCGCGCTCGCCGCCGGCGTCATCGCCGCGGCCGCGCAGGACATGAAGAGCCCGCGCATCGCCCCCGCCCACGTCGATTGGGACGCGGTCGCCGTGGAGCTCGACGCGCTCGATGTGCCGAAACCGGTGGTCGTGCCGGAGGTGATGGCGAAGCTCAATGGCGCGACCAGCGAGCGCTTCGCCAATATCGCCGCGAGCCCGGTGCCCGTGCTGCTGCCCTTCGATACGGCGGCGTTTGTGCGCGACCGCGCCGCCGCCGCATCCGACCCGGCCGCTGCGAGCGCGAATGCGTCGGCCGACACTTATCTCTTCGGCTTCAACGCGGTGCCGTTCTTCTATCCCGGGCCGGCCGGCTATGACGCCGTAGTCGTCGCCCGCGCGCAGGAGATGCGCGAATTGGGGATAGGCTTTCCCGATACGATCTACATCCACATCGGAGGCTCCGCGCTCGTTTACGAGCTCGACGAGCCTCGGGGCATGGTCGGATGGCCGGTCCATGGCCTCGATGAATTCCCCGGCATCCGCCGCATGTTTCTCGAAAACTACGTGCGCTACACCTTCGTGCGCTACGGGGTGCCCTATGTCGTCGCGATCGAATGCTCGGACGGCAGGTTGCGGTTCCGCAAAATGTCATGCCGCGACGCCGACAAGGTTGCGATTCGCTTTCTCAAGTCGCTGCGCATCGCGGGCGGCGCGCCGCAGACCCAACCGGCGACGATCGCCCCCGATACCATCGATCGGCCGGCGGAGCAGTCCACGGTCTTCACCTACTACAGCCCGGGCGACATCCTTCCTGGCACCGGCTTTCGGCGCAAAGGCGGCGTGGCCGACCACACGGTCTATTCCAAGATCCGTTTCCCGCTCGCCGACGCGCCGGCCTTCGCCAATTCCCAGTCCTTCATGAATTGGGGAAACTGCGAGGCGACCGGACGTTCCGGGGCCGGAACGCTGGGCGGCGTGCGGGCCTATCGCTGTCGCGTGAACGGCCAGATGCTGGTTTTGGATGAATCGGCCCCTGAGAATTACTCCTATCCGTGGCGGGACAATTTCTGCGAGACCCGCAACTTCTATGTCGGCCAGTGTCCCGGGGGTCTCGGTCACCAGGGGCAAGACATCCGCCCGGCCTTCTGCAAGCAGCGCATCGAGGGGGCGAACCGCTGCGAGCCCTATCTGCACGACGTGGTCGCCGTGCGCGACGGTGTGGTGCTGCGCGCGCCCACCCAGGAGGCGCTTTACATCGTGGTCAACGCGCCCAACGAGCGCCTGCGCTTCCGCTACCTGCACATGTTGCCCAAGCAATTCAACGCCGACGGCCTGGTGAGCGGTCGCTTCGTGCACGAGGGCGAGGTCATCGGCAAGGTCGGCAACTTCTTCCGGCGCGAGCGCGCCACCACCTATCACCTTCACTTCGACCTGCAGGTGCCGACGAAATACGGCTGGGCCTTCGTCAATCCCTATATGACGCTGGTGGCCTCATATGAGCGGCTGATCCGCGGCCGCGGCGAGGAAATCAAGGAACAAAACGTCAAAGACGACCTCCCGACCGCGTCGATCCCCGCCAAGCCGCTGCCCGCTGTGGCCCCTGTGCCGCCCGCGGACGCGGCCGCAAAGCCGACAGAAACGGCTGTAGAATCGCCGCCGCCAAAGGAACCCGGGACACGGCGCGATGAGCGAGTGGACGAATCTTCCCCTGTCAAGGCGAGCCTGTCTGTCCATGTTGGCGGCGGCCGCGGCAACGTGGAGCGCAACGGCACGCGCGCAGGCAAGCAAATCGTCATTCGACCAGTGGGTCGCAGCCTTCCGCGCGCGGGCGCGCGCACGTGGCATATCCGACGCCACGTACACACGGGTTATGGGCAATATCAAACCCGATACGACAGTTTTTGAGCTCATCCGCTCTCAGCCCGAATTCAACGAACAGCTCTGGCAATACCTCAATCGCCGCGTCTCCGACTGGCGCATCACGACCGGCAAGGAGAAGGCGAAGGAATACGCGCCGCTCTTTGCCCGCATCGAGAAGGACTACGGGGTCGACCGCGGGATCATGCTCGGGCTCTGGGGCATCGAATCGGCCTTCGGCGATCCGGACGTGCAGAAGAACCACATGCGCCCGGTCATCCCCGCGCTCGCGGCGCTCGCGTGGGGCGAGCCGCGCCGTCGCGCCTATTGGGAACAGGAACTGCTCAACGCACTCGTCATCATCGAGCGCGGCTGGAGCACGCCCGAGGAGATGCGCGGCTCCTGGGCGGGCGCCATGGGCCATACCCAGTGGATGCCGGAGGTGTGGCTCAATGTCGGCCTCGACTATGACGGCGACGGGCGGGCCTCGCCCTTCGGCAAGCCCGACGACGCGCTCGCCGGCACGGCGCAATATCTCGTCAAGCGCGGCAAGTATCGCCCTGGCGAGCACTGGGGCTACGAAGTGCGCGGGGTTGGCGGGACGAGCGGCGGAGGGCCGTCACGAACCTACGAAAGCTGGCAGAAGGCCGGCGTGACGCGCGCCGACGGCAAGGCGTTTCCGCAGCCCAATGCATCGGCAAAGCTTTGGATGCCGGTGCCGGGCGGACCGGCGTTCCTGCTCGGTCCGAATTTCTATGCCGTGCGCTCCTACAACCCCTCGATGAACTATACGCTGTCGATCGTGCATCTCGGCGACCGCATCATGGGCGGCGGGCCGCTGGTACAGTCCTTCCCCGGCGGGGAGCGCACGCCGACGCTCGCGGAAGTGCAGGAAATCCAGAAGCGCCTGACCGACCTCGGCTTCGACACCGGCGGCACCGATGGGCGCGTCGGCAACGACACCATGATTGCGGTGCGCAATTTCCAGCGCAAGGCCGGCATGCAGCCCGCGGACGGCTATGCCGGCGTGAAGCTTCTGGCGCGGTTGCGCCAAGGCCTCTGATCCGGTTCTATGGGGCTCCTTTCGGAGAACCCAAGGATCATCCCCGTGACGACCGCAAAAGCCAAGGTGGCGCCCGCCGCCGGAAAGCCTGCGAGCGCTGCCCATCCCTCGCTGCGCGCGCTCGAGCGCCCGGCCAATCTCACCGGCACGAACGCACCTGCTTTCGGCAGCGACGTGGTTGCCGACACGCTGCGCGCGCTCGAAATTCCCTACATCGCGCTCAATCCCGGCGCGAGCTATCGCGGGCTGCACGATTCGATCGTGAACTTCCTGGGCAACGAGACGCCGCAGATGCTGCTCTGTCTGCACGAGGAAAGCGCGGTCGCCCTCGCCCAGGGCTACGCTAAGGTGACCGGCAAGCCCATGGCCGCGGCCGTGCATTCCAATGTCGGGCTGTTCCACGCCACCATGGCGATCTTCAACGCTTGGTGCGATCGCCAGCCGGTCGTCGTCCTCGGCGCGACCGGTCCAGTGGACGCCGTCAAGCGCCGGCCCTGGATCGACTGGATTCACACCGCGCGCGATCAGGGAGCGATCGTTCGCAACTACACCAAATGGGATGACCAGCCCGCCTCTCCCGCCGCCGCCCGCGAGGCGCTCATACGCGCCACCTGGATCGCGGACACGGCGCCCAAAGGGCCGGTCTACATCAATCTCGATGCCGAGATGCAGGAGGCAAGGCTGGCGGAGCCGCTCGCGCCGATCGAGGCCGCCCGTTTCATGCCGCTCGCCGATCCCGCGGCGTCCGCCGAACACGTCGAGGCCGCGGCGGCGATCCTCAAGGCCGCGCACCACCCCGTCATCCTGATGGGGCGCGTGTCACGCAGCATCGACGGCTGGAACGACCGTGTCGCGCTCGCAGAGGCGCTCAATGCCAAAGTGATCAGCGACCTCAAGATCGGTTGCGGCTTCCCGACCGATCACCCGCTGCACGCCGGCGCCCCGGCGTCGAACGCGATGGTGCCCGAGGCGATTGAGGCCATCAAAGCGGCCGACGTGATCCTTGCGCTCGACTGGGTCGACCTCGCGGGCGGCTTGCGCAACGCGCTCGGCCACGAGGCGCCGAAGGCGAAGATCATCAATGTCAGCGCCGACTTCCACATCCACAACGGCTGGAGCATGGATTACGAGGGCCTGCCGCCGGTCGATCTGCAGTTGCCGACGACGCCCGACGAGGCCGTGCCGAAACTGCTGGCCGCGCTCGGCGGCGCCAAGGCGCGCAAGCCCGCGGCGGTGAAGGCAAGCGCGGAAACATACCAACCGGCGAGCGGCCCGCTCCGGGTCGACGACCTCGCGCGGTCGCTCAAGGCGGCGGTCGGCGAACGCGAGGTCACCCTCACGCACCTGCCGCTCTCGTGGAACGGCGCCACCTGGCCGTTTCGTCATCCGCTCGATTACATCGGCTCGGAGGGCGGCGGCGGCGTCGGAGGCGGGCCCGGCATTTCCGTCGGCGCCGCGCTGGCGCTCAAAGGCTCGGGACGGCTGCCGGTCGCGATCTGCGGCGACGGCGACTTCTGCATGGGCGCGACCGCGCTCTGGACCGCGGTGCACTACCGCATTCCGCTGCTGGTGGTCGTCTGCAACAACCGTTCGTTCTTCAACGACGAGCTGCATCAGGAGCGCGTCGCTCGCCTGCGCAATCGGCCGCCGGAGAACCGCTGGATTGGGCAGCGCATCTCCGATCCCGACATCGATTGTGCCGGGCTCGGACGGGCGCAGGGAGCGGTTGGATTCGACCCCGTGACCAAGACCACCGATCTGGTGCCGACCTTCGAGAAGGCGATCGCGGCGGTCGAGGCGGGCCAGGTGGCCGTGGTCGATGTGCGGGTCGAGCCAGGCTATTCGGCGGTCGCGACCGCGGCCATGCTGCGCGGAACCGAGAAGAAGTGACGCTCTCGCCCGCGATTGCGCTAGATCGCAAAGCTTTCGTGGGTCGAGGGATGGAACAGCTCTTCAGGCGACACCAGTCGTGAGGAAAGACCCTGCGCATGGTGGTGACGCAGGAAGGTCTCGAGCTCCTTGCGGTTGGGCGCGAGCCCGTAGGACCAGAAGTCGCGCCCCATGAACTCGCGCGCGGCGCGCAGCTGCTCCTCGACGAAGGGCAGCGTCACCTTGCTCGCGGCGGTGTCTTCGAGCGCCTCGAGGCACTTGGCCTTGGCCTGCTGAAACGCCTTGAGGACCGCCGCCGGTAGCCACGGGTGCTGGTCGACGAGTTCGCGTCGGATACCGGTGATATGCATGATGGGAAAGATGCCTGTGCGCATGAAATAATCGCGGCCGGCGGCGATCGGATCGGGAAACAGCCAACCGATATGGGGATTCTTCCTGCCCGCGAGGCTCGGCGCGCGCGGCGCAATGAAGCCGTCGATGTCGCCGCGCTCCAAGAGTTCGGAAATGGTGACGTCCTGTGGCGCGTCCTCCATGCGCACGCCGGCTGGGAGCTTGATGGCGATCTTCTCCGGCCGGCCGGGGTGCTCGATCCCGCCCCGCACCCAGACAATGTCGGACGGCTTCACGCCGTGGTCGTCTTCCAGAATGATGCGGGCCCACACGCAGGCGGTGAGCTGATATTCCGGCAGTCCGACGCGCCTGCCTTTGAGATCGGCGGGCGACTTGACGCGATCCTTGCGCACGTAGATCGAGTTGTGACGGAAGGCGCGGGACACGAACGCCGGCACTCCCACATAGGGGCAATTGCGTTCGGCGGTCTTTACCGCGAAGCTCGACATCGACAATTCGCAGATGTCGAAATCCTTGCCGCGAAAGGCACGGAAGAAGATTTCCTCGGGCGGCAGGTTCATGAACACCGGATCGACGCCGTCGATCTGCACCACGCCGTCCATGAGCGGACGCACCCGGTCGTAGTTGCCGACCGCGACGGAGAGCTTAAGTTTCGACATCGTCCTCGATCTTTCTGCAAGTCAGGCGCGGCTGGCGGGAATATTCGACCTGAGAAGGTGTCGCGTTTGCCCATCGCCCGCCGGCGCGGGCGATGGCCGGCTATCATCCCAGCTTTCCGACCTCGGCTTCGAGCAAGCTCCAGCACTTGTTGCCGAGCTTGTCCTTCCAGGTCGCATAGACGCCCGGAAGGCGCGCACGGAACGCCGCCTGGTCGACCTCGTTGAACGCGATCCCGCGCGCGGCAAAAGTATCCCGCAGGCCGGCATTGAGCCTGCCCTGCTCCTCGCGCTGCTGGCGCACATATTTTGCGGCGTTGTTCTCGATCACGCCCTTGATCCCGTCGAGGAGCGCCGTCCACGTGCTCAAGTGCGCCATCAGGTTGAAGCCCGACCACATATGGTTGGTCATGCTGACATACTTCACCATCTCGTCGAGCTTGTATCCCTGCATGATCGCCAGCGGATTCTCCTGCGCCTCGACTCTGCCGCTCTTGAGGGCGTCGTAGATTTGATTGGCGGGCGTCGTGATCGGCTGCGCCCCGAACGCCGCGAAAGTGTCGAAGATCATCTGCCCCGGTGGAACGCGGATCTTCATCCCGGCGAAATCGTCCGGCTTCGCGATCGGGCGGTTGACGGTCGTCACCTGCCGCATGCCGTTGTCGAAGCCGGCAACGGGAAAAAGATACATGCCCTTGGCCGCCATCTCCTCGCCGATATAGCGGCCGAACGGCCCATCGATCGCCTTGTGCGCCTCCGGCGCCGACTTGAAGGCGAATGGGACCTGTTGGGCCTCCGCCACCGACACGACCGTGCCGATGATGCCGCCCATGAGCGTGAAGAACTGGATTTCGCCGGCGAGGAGTTTCTTCAGCGCCTCGGGATCGCCGCCCGCGATCTTGTTGTTTTCGGCGTACACGGTCGTCTCGACGCGGCCGTTGGTCTCGGCGCGAACCGCATCCCACATGGCGACGAGATTCTTGTGCAGCGTGCCGCCGACCGGCTGATTGTGATACTGCACGAACTTATGGTCGGCGGCGCGCGTCGGCTTCACGATGATGGTCGATCCGGCTGCGGTGGCGCCCGCGATGACGAAGCGACGCGAAAATTGGGTTGCCATCGGGGTGCCTCCGGCTGCGCGTGCGCTGGGACCGACTTCTGCCGACCCCTAGGACGGGCATGAACGATGTTAATGAATGCCGAGGCTGGCGTCAGCCGGCGCTATATCAATCATCCGCAGCTGCACCCGTTCGACACCGTTCCAGCGGTCGAGGCACAACGTGCCGGCGGCGTGCACGGATCGCCCGCGGCTCTGCCCGAGTGCGATCCCGAGCTTTTGTCCGGCGGCGCGAAACGCAATGGCGTTGATGATCGAGCCATCGCCGGCACGCAACCGCGCACGCATATGGGACTGCCCTACCTCTTCGGCATAGACGAGGGTATGGGCAGGCAGCGCGATGACCGGTTCCGGATTGCCCGCGCCGAACGGACCCGCGCGCGCGATCGTCGCCACGACGTCGTCGTTGGCGGCAGCGGCGGTGAGCGCCCCGTCGATCAGCAGCGCATCCTCGCGCCGCGCCGCTTCGACCGAGCTTGCGAGCGCATCTTCGAGATAGGCGCGGAACGCGCTCAGCGTATCCTTGCGCAGCGTGACACCGGCTGCCATGGCGTGGCCGCCGCCTTTGATGACGAGACCAGTGCTCACGGCGTGGCGCACGGCGCGGCCGAGGTCGACGCCGGGGATCGAACGCCCGGAGCCGGTGCCGATGCCGCCCGGCTCGAGCGCGATGGCGAAAGCGGGCCGTCCGAACCGCTCCTTCAATCGCGCGGCCACGAGGCCGACCACGCCCGGATGCCAGCCATCGGCGGCGGTCACGACGACGGCGCCCTTCTCCTCGACACCGAGCGCGGCCATGGCCTCGGCCTCGGCCTGCGCCAAGGTGGCGAGTTCGATCGTTTGACGTTCGCGGTTGAGTCGATCGAGCTCGGCCGCGAGGCGCGCGCATTCGGACGCATCGTCCTGCATGAGCAGATCCACCCCGAGGGTTGCTCGGCCGATGCGGCCTCCGGCATTGATGCGCGGTCCCAGGAGGAAGCCGAGATGCCAAGGCTCGGGCGGGCCGCCGAGCCGCGCGACATCCATCAAGGCGGTGAGCCCGGCATTGTCGCGGCGGCGCAGCGCCAACAGACCCTTGGCGACGAAAGCGCGGTTGAGACCCTTGAGCGGCACCACGTCGGCGACCGTTCCGAGCGCCACCAGATCGAGGAACCCGAGGAGGTCTGGTTCCGGCCGCTCCGGCGTCCAAAATCCACGCGCGCGCAGTTCGCGATTGACCGCGACCACGGTCATGAACACGAGGCCGACGGCCGCGAGGTGGCCGAGCGCCGATAGATCGTCGAGTCGGTTGGGATTGACGACGGCGAGCGCCGCCGGCAGCCGTTCATCGGCCTGGTGATGGTCGATCACGATGACGTCGAGGCCGAGCTTGCGCGCTTGCGCCAGCGGCTCGTGGCTGGTGGTGCCGCAATCGACGGTGACGAGGACGCTTGCCCCTCGCGCGGCGAGCGCGCCAACCGCCTCGGCATTGGGGCCGTAGCCTTCGAACAGGCGATCGGGGATGTGGACGATGGGCCGCAGGCCGCAATGGTGCAGATATCGCCCGAGCAACGCCGCCGATGTCGCTCCATCGACGTCATAGTCGCCCAAGATGGCGATCGTTTCACCGCGCGTGACCGCGTCAGCCAGCCGCGTCGCGGCGCCGCGCATGTCGGCGAGCGTGTGCGGATCGGGCATCAGCGCGCGCACCGTCGGATCGAGGTAGCTTGCGACCTCGTCCACCTCGACCCCACGACCGGCGAGAATGCGCGCCAGCAACTCGGGTACATCTTGGTGGCGCTGCGCGATCGCGAGCGCGCGCGCCGCGTCTCGCTCGTCGAGCCGGTCGCGCCAGGCGCGTCCGCAGGCCGAGCGCTCGACCCCGAGAAAGAGGCGCCGCGTCGGAACGATCGGTGCCGTCAAGGCGATGGTCATGCTCGGGCCCGCGAATCGCGTCAGAAAAGCTTGCGATATTGGATGAAGCCGGAGCGCTCCGCCAGCTTGTCGTAGAGCACTCGGGCGGCCGCATTGCTCTCGTGGGTGAGCCAATAGACGCGGCTCGCACCCGCGCGGCGCGCGCGTTCTTCCACCGCCGCGATCAACGCACGCCCGACTCCCAGATGGCGTGCGTTTTCGGCGACGAACAGGTCCTGCAGGTAGCAGTAGTTGCCGATCGTCCAGCACGAGCGGTGGAAGAGGTAATGCGCGACGCCGCAGAGGCGCCCGCCCATATAGGCGCCGAGCACGGCCATCGGTTCCGCCGGATCGTGCAGGCGCGCCCAGGTTACGGTCGTAGTCTCGTCGGAGATCTCGACCTTGTAGAAGGCCTGGTAGCCCTTCCACAGCGGCTCCCAATCGGCGCGCTCATCCGCGCGGATGGCCCGGACCTCGACATCGGATGCAGCCATGCGGCGACTCAGGCAGTTTGCTTACGCTATTCAGCCGCTGCGGCATGAATCCGCAACAGCTCCGGTATAGTATCCGCCGGCCGGCGCCCGAACCCGCATTCCGTCGCGATCGAGAAGTTTTTCACATATTTTTGTGCCGTTGCCAGGCGCCGGCGCGTGCCGATCAGTCCGTCGGTGTAATGCACGAGGCCGAGACACAGCTCGGTCTCGGGGCGAAGTTCGAGCCGATCGAGCGGCGCGAAGTACCCATCGTCCGCGCGATTGCGCGGAACCGGCATATGGATCAACTGGATGGGGCGGCTGATCGCGCGCAAAAGACAATTAGCGAGCGCAACCATGTCGCCCATGTCGATAGGCTCGACGACGTGACGATGATTGGAATCACCGTAGCAGAAGTGAAACAAGAGCTCGATGTCGGCCGGCACGTAATCGGCGAGCTCGACTAAAATCGTCCCGAATGTCTTGAGCATCTCCTCCTTGTTTTGCCCATAGGCATTGGGTTCATTCAGCTGCAGCCGGGCGAAGACGGCGGAGGCGACGTCGAACTGGATGGCAAGTTGATTGTGCGGAACCACTGCCGCAAGCCGATCGATCTCGCGCTGCACCGCGTCGTTATAGATCGGATCGAGCGCGCGATGCAGATCCTCCTGCACGAATAGCCAAATCACCGAATGCGCGGGGACGAGATCGACTTGGAAACGGCAGTGGGCCGGAATGGTCCCCCGCTGTTTCAGTTCAGAAAACTCTCGGTATGATCGGATCGCGGTCTCCGCGTAGAGCAGATTGTCGAACGTCACGTCCTTCATCGACGCGCCGGATTTGAGCCGGTAGCGCGTGCGCGGCGGCGCCGTCGGATGCAGGCGAAAGACCTCATCCGATTTCTCAAATGCCGGATGATTTGCGAATACCGGCTCGAGGTGCGCGATCCAGTCGCTGCGCTCGCCGGTCTCGCCATCGGGAATGCGCAGAAGGCGCGGCCCGAGCGCGGCACTCACGGTCGTGAACACGTCACACGCATTGGCAAGCGGAACGCTGCCGACGAGATGAATGTTGCGAGACGGCACGCCCCGTCACCTCCTGAAGCTCAGTCGATGGTTCTGAACACCGTTATGAAAGGCGCAAAGCCCATCCATTGCTCGCATCGGGGCATGGCCTGTGCATAAAGCTGCTTCGATGCGGTAGTCGCGGCTCCAGCCGCCTGCTCCTCGATCAAACTGACCAGCGCTTGCGCCGCCTGCGCGCACACGCGCCGCACCGGCGGAATCGACTCGCGGCATCGGCTGAGCTCCTCCTCCGCCGCCAGCGCGTCCTTGTCCGCGATCGCGCCGGTCGCGGCGCGCGCTTGAGCGGCGAGATAGTCGAACGTTCGCGTATCGAGGCCCTTGAGGCGGTCGGTCGTCTCGCGCTCGAGCGCGCGCAGCGTCTCGACGTGCTTCTTGATGGCGGCGCGGATGTCTTTCGGGTAGCCGCCGCATGACGCGGCTTCGACGTCGAAGGGAAACGAAGCGAGGAGCGTGGCCACGCCGGCGCCGAAGATTGCTGCGATTCTGCGCAGTCTCCGGCGGTCCGAACGAGGACCTTGGAGCGCAATCATCGCGTTATAACCTCGAGGCACGGTCACGACCGACGATCGGGCCATTTTGTCTGAAATTTTGAGCTGGCTCTTCCAAAAAGCTGCGCGGCAGCACGGGTGATGCGTGAAAATCGTTTGGTATCCCGCCGTCAATCCAAATGAAACTTCTCGAGTTGCCGGTGCTCGCCTCTGATCCAGCGCACCGTGCCGGTGATCGAACGCATCACCACCGTCTCGGTTTCGATCACGTCCTTGCGGAACCGCACGCCTGTGAGCAGCGCCCCGTTGGTGACGCCGGTCGCGGCGAACAGGCAATCGCCCTTCACCAGGTCGCCGATCTCGTACTTCTTGCGCGGGTCCTTGATGCCCATTTTCCCCGCCCGCTCGCGCTTTTCTTCGGTGTCGAGCACGAGCCGACACTGCATCTGGCCGCCGATGCAGCGCAGCGCCGCGGCGGCCAACACTCCTTCGGGCGCTCCGCCAACGCCTATATAAATGTCGATGCCGGTGTCGGCGGGATCGGCGGTGTGGATCACGCCCGCGACGTCGCCATCGGTGATGAGCCGCACCGCGCCGCCCGCTCTGCGCACACCCGCGATGAGATCGGCATGGCGCGGGCGGTCGAGGATCAGCGCGGTGATTTCGGCCGGCCCTACGCCCTTGGCCTTGGCGAGTTCGCGGATGTTCTGCTCGGCCGGCGCATCGAGATCGACGATGCCTTTCGGATAGCCGGGACCGATCGCGATCTTTTCCATGTAGACGTCGGGCGCGTTGAGCAGCGTGCCCGCTTCCGCCATGGCCATGGTGGCGATGGCGCCCGGCATGTTCTTGGCGCACAGTGTGGTGCCCTCGAGCGGATCGACTGCGATGTCGACCTGGGGCCCATTCTTGTTGCCGACCGTTTCGCCGATGAACAGCATGGGCGCCTCGTCGCGCTCGCCCTCCCCGATCACGATCGTGCCGTTGATGGGAAGCTTGTTGAGCTCGCGCCGCATGGCGTCGACCGCCGCCTGGTCCGCGGCTTTCTCGTTGCCGCGCCCGCACAAGCGCGCCGCCGACACCGCCGCGCGCTCGGTCACCCGCACGATCTCCAGCGTGAGAACGCGTTCCAATGCCAGGTCCGGCTGGACGGTGATCGACGGCACGGCTCTGCGTTCCCCTTTGTTCATGTCTTCATCCTCGCGCCTGTCTTGCCGCTTGCTCGTGCTGCGCCTCGCCTCGCGGCGGGTGGCGACGATAGGGCATGATTGTATCAGTTTTTCTCGATCCGAATGACCTGCGGTTTACCCAAGATCACCTTGTCGCGGCCGACCGCGGCGAGCGCCTTGCGCACGGCGTCCTCGGTGGTCGCATAGGTGATCAGGATCACCGGCACCGGCTGACCCGAACTGCCGGCGACATCGCCGCCATGCGGCGGCTCGCCGCGGCGACGCTGCACGATCGACTCGAGCGAGATGTTCTGCTGCGCCAGCCGCTTGGCGATTGTCGCGGCGGTGCCCGGTTTGTCGACCGCAAGCAGACGAATGTAGTAGCCGCCTTCGTGACGTTGCATCGGCGCCTTCTTGCTGGTGGTCAGCCGCACCGATGGCCGGCCGAACGGCGCCGTGCGTATCCCGCGGGCGATGTCGCCGATATCGGAGACGACGGCGGACGCGGTCGCCAAACCACCGGCCCCAGGGCCGACCAGCGTGATCGGCGCGATCGCATCGACGTCGACGGTGACGGCGTTTGTGACGCCCATCACCTGGGCGATCGCGGTCTCCTTCGGCACCATGGTCGGATGCACGCGCTGCTCGATGCCCTTGTCGGTCTTGACCGCGACGCCCAGCAATTTCACGCGGTAGCCGAGCTCGGCCGCCCATTCGAGGTCTTCAGGCGCAATCGACGATATGCCTTCGACATACACCGCGCCTTGATCGACCTTGGTGCCGAAAGCCAGGCTCGCCAGGATCGCGAGCTTCTGCGCGGTATCGTGGCCCTCGACGTCGAAGGTGGGATCGGCCTCGGCGTAACCGAGCTGCTGCGCCTCCTTCAGGCAGTCCGCGAACGCGAGCTTCTCCTCCTCCATGCGGGTCAAGATGTAGTTGCAGGTGCCGTTGAGGATTCCGTAGATGCGCGCCAGCGAATTGCCGGCCAAGCCCTCGCGCAACGTTTTCACGATCGGGATGGCGCCACCGACTGCGGCCTCGAAATTCAGCGCCACATGGTTCTTCTCGGCGATGGTCGCCAGCGTGACGCCGTGGCGAGCAAGCAGCGCCTTGTTCGCGGTGACGACCGATTTTTTCGCCGCCAGCGCAGCCGAGACTGCGGCTTTGGCCGGATCGCCCTCGCCGCCGATCAATTCCACGAAGACGTCGATCTCAGGGTCGGTCGCGAGCGTGACGGGGTCGGCGACCCAGCGCGGTTTCTTGTGACCGATGTCGCGTTTCTTGCCGCGCGAGCGCGCACTGACCGCGACGACCTCGATCGGGCGGCCGCAACGGGCGGCGAGCGCGTCACGTTGGCGCTCGAGGAGCCGGGCGACGCACGCCCCGACCGTGCCCAAGCCGGCAATACCGAGTTTCAGTGGAGCGGACATCGTCGGCCTGCGTGGAAACGGAGCGTCTAGCCCCGCTGAGCCAGGGGGACGACGTTGTGCAACTTTTTGAGGCCGGTTTCAAGAAAGCGGCGGACGTTGCGCGCGGCTTGACGGATGCGCTGCTCGTTCTCCACCAACGCGATGCGCACGTATCCTTCGCCATGTTCGCCGAAACCAATGCCGGGCGAGACCGCGACCTCGGCCTTTTCGACCAGCAGCGTGGAAAATTCGACGCTGCCGATGCTCTGGAACGGCTCCGGAATCGGCGCCCAAGCGAACATGGAAGCGCGCGGAGGAGGAACCTCCCAACCCGCGCGACCGAATGACTCCACCAGCACGTCGCGCCGACGCTTGTAGATCGCGCGCATCTCGCGGATGCAGTCATCGGAGCCGTTGAGCGCGGCGGTCGCCGCCACCTGCACCGGCGTGAAGGCGCCATAATCGAGATAGGATTTCACCCGCGCCAATGCCGCGATGATGCGCTCGTTGCCGACGGCAAAGCCAATGCGCCAGCCGGGCATCGAATACGTCTTCGACATCGAGGTGAACTCGACCGCGACCTCCATTGCGCCCGGTACCTGCAACACCGAGGGCGGCGGATCATTGTCGAAGTAGACCTCCGCATAAGCAAGATCCGAGAGCACGAACACACCGTGCTTCTTCGCAAACGGGATCAACTCTTTGTAGAAATCGAGATCGGCGACAGCGGCGGTGGGATTGGAGGGATAGCAGACGACGACCGCAATCGGTTTGGGAATGGAGCGGATGATGGCACGTTCGAGCGTTTCGAAGAACGCCGGCGTCGGCTCCGACGGCACGGCGCGGATCACGCCGCCCGCCATCAAGAAGCCGAAGGCGTGGATCGGATAGCTGGGATTGGGGACCACGACGACGTCGCCCGGCGCCGTGATCGCTTGCGCCACGTTGGCGAAGCCTTCCTTCGAGCCCAGCGTGGTGACGATCTGGGTCTCGGGGTTGAGTTTCACGCCGAAGCGACGCCCGTAATAGGCGGCCTGCGCGCGGCGCAAGCCCGCAATCCCGCGCGAGGCCGAATAGCGGTTGGTGCGCGGCTTGCCGACCGTCTCCTTGAGCTTCTCGATGACATGCGCGGGCGCCGGCAGGTCGGGATTGCCCATGCCGAGGTCGATGATGTCGGCACCGGCATTACGTGCCGCGGCCTTCGCGCGATTGACCTGCTCGAAGACGTAGGGCGGCAGACGCCGAATGCGGTAGAATTCTTCCATCACCCCGGCTCCATTGGCCTGCGCGCCGATGCCGCGCGAACAGGCCGGCGCGCGCCTTTTATCACGGCGTGTCGGCGTCGCCAGCGGGCTTGGCGGCGGCTTCCGCAGCACGGTTGCGCGCCGCGACCAGATCGCTTTCGAGCTTTCTCGTCTCGGCGTCGGTGAGCACCGTGGTCGCACGTGGGGGCGGCAGGTCGTTGACCGCCGGATAAGGCATCGAACTCGCCGGGCGTTGTGGCGTGCCCTCGGGCAAGCCGCCGACCGCGTTTGGCAGGTGATCGGCGACCATGCTGCCAGCCGAACAACCGGCGAGAACGACGGCGCACGCGGCGAGCGCCGCCGCAAGGGCACGCCTCGGCGCGGGCCATTGTGAGCGCGACATCAACATCATGCCAATTCGATCCCGGGCGGATTGCAACGTCAACACGCCGGCCGGCCCCTTCCCCTCCGAGGCAAAATTGCTGCCAATTCAAGCAATTGGGAGCAAGCTGTATTCCTGCAATATGACCAAAGCAAGGTTAAGGCGGACGACTTCGCGGGCGACGCTCGGCCGCGCCCGCTAGGACGCAGGCGCTTCGGCAAAGGCCTATGATGCGTCTCGCGGCGGTTATGAGTAAAGTCCATCTGCGGTCTCGAAAGGTCAAAGCCGGCCTGCGCCGGAACCCGAATTGAGGCGTTGCCGTGAGAGCCCCATCCGACCCAGTCAAAGGCGGCTCCGCCGACGTGGAAGAATTCGCCCGCAACGTCGCCCGCATGATCGAAGAGGGCGGCAAGGCCTTGGCCGCCTACCTCAAGCCGCGCGAAGAAGGCCGCCACGACGATCAATATGCCGAGGTCACCGATGTGGTGAAAACGATCGGCCAGATCGCGGATTATTGGCTGCGCGATCCGCAACGCGCGCTCGAACTGCAATCGAGCTTGGGCAAAGCTTATCTCGACCTGTGGGCGAACACGGTCAAGCGCATGGCCGGCGAGCAGGTGCAGCCGGTCGTCGAGCCCGAGCCCAGGGACAAGCGCTTTGCCGACCCCGAGTGGTCGAGCAACCAGTTCTTCGATTTCCTCAAGCAGGCCTATCTCTTGACGGTGCAATGGGCGAACCGGCTGGTGCGCGACGCGCAAGGGATCGATCCCCATACCCGGCAGAAGGCGGATTTCTACGTGCGCCAGATCGCCAACGCGATCGCACCCTCCAATTTCGTCCTCACCAACCCGGAGCTCCTGCGCGAAACGCTCGCGTCGAACGCCGGCAATCTCGTGCGCGGAATGCACATGCTGGCCGAGGACATCGCGGCCGGGCGCGGCGACCTCAAGATCCGCCAGTCCAGATCCGAAATGTTCGAGGTCGGCCGCAATCTCGCGCTCACGCCCGGCAAGGTGATTTTCGAAAACGAGCTGATGCAGCTGATCCAGTACGCGCCCACGACCCCAACCGTGCTCAAGCGGCCGGTCCTGATCGTGCCGCCGTGGATCAACAAGTTCTACATCCTCGACCTGGCGCCGGAAAAATCCTTCATCAAGTGGTGCGTGGACCAGGGACTCACCGTGTTCGTCATTTCCTGGGTAAATCCGGACTCCAAGCTCGCCCAGAAAAGCTTCGAAGACTACATGCGCGAGGGCCCGCTCGCCGCGCTCGACGTGATCGAAAGGGCGACAGGCGAGCGCGAGGTCAATGCGATCGGCTATTGCGTCGGCGGGACGCTCTTGGTCGCCGCGCTTGCCTATATGGCGAGCACACGCGATCAACGCATCGCCTCGGCGACCCTTTTCGCCGCGCAGGTCGATTTCACCCACGCCGGCGATCTCAAGGTCTTCGTCGACGAGGAGCAAATCGCGGCGCGTGAGCGCGAAATGAGCGAGCGCGGCTATCTCGAAGGCAAGAAAATGGCGACCGCCTTCAACCTGCTGCGCTCGAACGATCTGATCTGGCCTTACGTCATCAACAACTATCTCAGGGGCAAGGAGCCGGCTCCATTCGACCTGCTGTACTGGAACTCGGATGCAACGCGGATGCCGGCCGCCAACCACTCATTCTACCTGCGCAATTGTTATCTGGAGAACCGGCTCAGCAAGGGCGAGATGGTGATCGGCGGCAAGAAGCTCGACCTCAAGAGCGTGACGGTTCCGATCTACAATCTGGCCACGCGCGAGGATCACATCGCGCCCGCGCGCTCGGTGTTGCTCGGCTCGAAGTTTTTCGGGGGGCCGGTGCGCTTCGTGCTGGCCGGTTCGGGTCACATCGCCGGGGTCGTCAATCCTCCAGACAAGATGAAGTACCAGTACTGGACCGGACCAAAACCGACCAGCGCCAACCTCGATAGGTGGCTCGCCAAGGCTAAGGAGCATGCGGGCTCGTGGTGGCCGGACTGGCTCGAGTGGATCAAAGCCCGCAATTCGGCCGAGGCCCCCGCGCGCGAGCCCGGCGGCGGCAAGGTCGCTTTGCTGGAGGACGCGCCGGGAAGCTATGTTAAGGTCAGAGATTGACGGCCGGATGCCATTGCGCCGACCGACCGGGCGCGCAGGATCTTACATCAGTTCACAGCGGAGAACTCCAATGCATCTCAAAATGCTGCTCTCGATGATCGCGACGGCGACCTTCGCCGCCGGTCCAACGCTCGCGCAGGACCTCACCGGCACGCTCAAGAAGATCAAGGACACCGGCGCGATCACGCTCGGCCACCGCGAGTCCTCGACGCCGTTTTCCTATTACGACGACAAGCAGCAGGTCGTGGGCTACGCCATGGATCTCTGCGCGCGGATCGTCGATGGGGTGAAGAAAGACCTCAAGCTTGCGAACCTTGAAACCAAGCTCAACCCGGTCACCTCCGCCACGCGTATCCCGTTGATAGCCAACGGCACCGTCGACCTCGAATGCGGCTCGACCACCAACAATCTCGAGCGCCAGAAGCAGGTCTCGTTCACCATCACGCATTTCGTCACCGCGAACCGCCTCGTGTCGAAGAAATCGGCGAACCTCAAGACGGTCGACGACCTCAAGGGCAAGACCGTCGTGTCGACCTCCGGCACCACCAATATCAAGCAGATCACCGAGATCGGGGCACAGAAGGGCCTCAACCTCAACATTCTCGCCGCCAAGGACCACGCCGAGGCGTTCCTGATGGTGGAGACCGGCCGCGCGGCTGCCTTCGTCATGGACGACATTCTGCTCTACAGCCTGGTCGCCGGATCGAAGTCGCCGAACGATTATACGATCTCCGCGGACGCGCTTTCGGTCGAGCCCTACGGCATCATGCTCCGCCGCGACGATGCTCCATTCAAGAAGGTCGTCGATGAGGCCATGATCGCCACCTATCGCAGCGGCGCGATCAACCCGATCTACGACAAGTGGTTCCTCCAGCCGATCCCGCCCAAGGCGCTCAACCTGAACGTGCCGATGAGCGACGCCTTCAAGAAGGTGGTTGCCAGCCCGACCGACAGCGGCGACCCGGCGGTGTATTGACCGCTGTGATCCGCCATCGGACATCGCCAATCAAAAACGCTTAATCTCGCCATGGTCACCGATGTCCGATGAGCACTCCGTGATGAGGGGGGCAGCGTGAACTACAACTGGAACTGGGGCATCTTCTTTCAGACGTCGCCGGACGGGGTGCACACCTATCTGGAGACGCTCCTCATGGGCACCGGCTGGACGCTCGCGACCGCGCTCAGCGCGTGGTGCCTGGCGCTCGCCATGGGATCGCTCATCGGCGTCATTCGCACCACGGCCAATCCGTGGCTGGTCCGGATCGGCAACGCCTACGTGGAATTGTTCCGCAACATCCCGCTGCTGGTGCAGATGTTCCTGTGGTATTTCGTGCTGCCCGAACTCCTGCCGACCGCGCTTGGAGACTGGCTCAAGCAGCTTCCCGACGCCTCGTTCTACACGGCGGTGGTTTCGCTCGGCTTCTACACCTCGGCGCGCGTCGCCGAGCAGGTGCGCGCAGGCATTTTGAGTCTCGCTCGCGGCCAGGGCTGGGCTGCCCTCGCGCTTGGGCTCACGCCGGCGCAGTCCTACGTCTACGTGCTGTTGCCGATGGCATATCGCGTCATCCTGCCGCCGCTGACGTCCGAATTTCTCAACATCATCAAGAACAGCGCAGTTGCGCTCACCATCGGGCTCATGGAGCTCACGGCACGGGCGCGCGCCATGCAGGAATTCACGTTCCAGGTGTTCGAGGCCTTCACTGCCGCCACCGTCATCTACCTCGTAATCAACATCGTGGTGACCTTCGGCATGCGCTGGGTCGAGCGCCGGGCAGCCGTCCCCGGCTTCATCGGCGCCGCACCCGCGGCGGCCGCGCACTGAGGCGATCGATGTTCGCGGATTTCGACTTCGACGTCATCATTCGCTCGCTGCCCTACCTGTTCTACGACGGCATGACCTTCACGCTGATGCTGACCGCGCTGGCGACCTGCGGCGGCATCATCTTCGGTACGCTGCTCGCGATGATGCGGCTGTCGGGCGTTGCTCCGCTCTCGCTGCTCGCCGCCGGCTACGTGAACCTGATGCGAGCGGTGCCGCTGGTGCTGGTGATCTTTTGGTTCTACTTCCTCGTTCCTTTCATCGGTCAGTGGGTCACCGGCGCTTCGCGGCCGATCCAGGTCGGCGCATTCGCCTCATCGCTTGTCACCTTCACGCTGTTCGAGGCCGCCTATTTCGCCGAGATCATGCGCGCCGGTATCCAGTCGATCCGGCGCGATCAAGTGGCGGCGGCGCAGGCGCTCGGCATGACCTACTTGCAGACGATGGGCTACATCGTGCTGCCGCAGGCGTTCCGCAACATGCTGCCCGTGCTGCTCACCCAAACCATCGTCCTGTTCCAGGACACGTCGCTCGTTTATGTCCTCTCGATCACGGACTTCCTCGGCGCAGCGTCGAAAATAGCGCAGCGCGACGGGCGCCTGGTAGAGATGTATCTGTTCGCTGCATTGGTCTATTTCGTGATCTCGTTCGTAGCCTCGCTGCTCGCGCGTCGATTGCAGAGGCGAGTCGCGGTCATCCGCTGAGGACCTTCCATGATCACGGTCAGCAAAGTCAGCAAGTGGTATCCCAATTTTCAGGTGCTAAATCAGTGCTCGACGGAAGTCGCCAAGGGCGAAGTCGTCGTGGTGTGCGGTCCATCGGGCTCGGGCAAGTCGACGCTCATCAAATGCGTCAACGGGCTCGAGCCGTTCCAGGAAGGCACCATCACGGTCGCCGGCATTTCCGTGAGCGATCCCAAGACTGATCTGCCGAAGCTGCGCGCCCGCATCGGCATGGTATTTCAGCATTTCGAGCTGTTTCCGCATCTCACCGTGATGCGCAATCTCGAACTGGCCCAGATCAAGGTGCTCGGCCGCAGCAAGGATGAGGCGGCGGCAAAAGGCATGCGCCTGCTCGAACGCGTCGGTTTGAGCGCGCATGCCCGCAAATATCCGGGCGAGCTTTCCGGCGGACAGCAGCAGCGGGTCGCGATTGCGCGTGCGCTCGCCATGGATCCGATCGCCATGCTGTTCGATGAGCCGACCTCCGCGCTCGACCCCGAGATGATCAACGAGGTGCTCGACGTCATGGTGGCGCTCGCCAAGGAAGGGATGACCATGATGGTGGTCACGCACGAAATGGGTTTTGCACGCAGGGTGGCCCAGCGCGTGGTGTTCATGGACAGGGGCCAGATCGTCGAAGACGCGCCGACGTCCGAATTCTTCGGCAAGCCGCGCAGCGAGCGCGCCCAGGTTTTTTTATCGAAGATTTTGCAGCATTGAAGCGCGCGGCTGGTGCTGCGAGCGGGCGGCCTTGCGTTCCCGCGGATCGAGAACGCGCGCAGCGCCACTCAACTCATCACGGAAACAGCGCGACCTGCTCGAGCCCCAGCGTCTCGGGAAAGCCGAGCATGAGATTCATGTTCTGCACGGCCTGGCCGGAGGCGCCCTTGGCAAGGTTGTCGAGCGCCGAGCAGATGATGGCGCGGCCTTCGACCCGGTCGTTCGCCACCCCGATGAACGTCATGTTGGAGCCGCGCACATGGCGGGTTTGCGGCATTTCGCCGAACGGCAGGACATGCACGAACGGCTCCCCCGCGTAAGACTTCAACAGGATCGCATGCAGATCTTGGGGCGAGGTCTTGAGCCCGCGCACGTAGATCGTCGAGAGAATTCCGCGGTTCATGGGCACGAGATGCGGCGTGAAGCTGACGATGACGTTGCGCCCCGCCGCCTTGGAAAATTCCTGATCGAGCTCGGCCATGTGGCGGTGATGGCCTACGCCGTAGGGATGGAAGCCCTCCGAGACCTCCGAGAACAGCATCTCCTCTTTCGCCGCCCTCCCCGCCCCGGTCATGCCCGATTTGGCGTCGATCACGATCTCGTCGGGATCGATCGCCTTCGTGCGCAAGAGGGGGATGAGGGGAAGCTCCGCGCAGGTCGTGTAGCAACCGGGATTGGCGACCAGCCGTGCGGTCTTGATCTTGTGCCGGTAGATTTCCGCAAGGCCATAGACCGCCTCCTTTTGCAGGTCCGGGGCGTGGTGCTCGTGGCCGTACCAGCGGGCATAGGCGGCGGTGTCGCCGAGGCGAAAATCGGCGGAGAGATCGACCACCTTGGTGGTCGGAGCCTTGGCGAGCAAGTCCTTGATGACGGTCTGCGTGGTCGCGTGCGGCAGCGCGCAGAAGGCAAGGTCGAGCGCGGCCTTGTTCCAGTCGACGCCATCGATTGCCAGGAGCTTCGGCAGCGCATAGGGCGAGAACTGCGGGAAGACCTGACGCATGTGCTGGCCGGCGCGGCGCTCCGCGGTGAGCAGCGCGATCTCGACCCGCGGATGGGGAAGCAGGAGCCGCAGCAGCTCCGCACCGGTGTAGCCGGACGCACCGAGCACGCCGATCTTAGCCTTGTCAGCCATGGCTCAGGTCCTTCCCGTCGGTTTGCTCATTCGTACGCCAAGTGCGGCCGCAACGCGACCATCCGCGCCGCAATCGCCTCGGCGGACGGCTCGCCCCGCTCGCGCAGCGCGCGGACAACGGCGACGTGATCGGCATCCGCCTTGTGCTGATTGAGCTTGAAGCTGCCCTCGACGGTCTCGACCGTCATCTCGATCGCGACAATCGACTCCATCAGCGTCGCGCGACGTTGCGATGACAACATGCCGTCAGCGACCCAGGGCGGCTTCGGCGCCAGCGCCGATTCGAATTGCGCCACAAGACGATCGAGATGGTCGGCCGTGTGGGAGGTCGGGACAACATGCACGGGCCCGGAGAGCTGCACGGTCTCGTAGAGCCAAGTCGGCACCTGCTCGGCGCTCGCGTACCAGTGCGGCGATACATAAGCATCGTCGCCGGCAACAGCGATCAGCCATGGTCCACCCTTGGTCGCGAGATGGGCGAGTGGATTGGGGCGTGCGACATGAAATTGGACGCGCGGCAGCCTGCCGTTCGCTTCCATCACATGGAACGGCAACAGCGCGGCCACCGGGCGGCCGCCTTCACAAGCGATCACGTGGCCGAAGCCGCGCGCGGCCGCAAACGCAAGGCCGACGGCGTGGTGAATCTTGAAAGCGGGATGGACGTACATGGTCGCGCTCCGATGCAAGAGGCTGCCGGAGCTCGGTCATGGCGCGGGGGTCGAGAGAAGAGGTGCCGCGGAGCCGAGCCCGGCGGCACGGGTGATGATCACGCGCGATCGCGCGCCCGTGCCGCGGAAGCGCGGCGGCGCAACAATGCGTGGCGTGTGATCGTCGTCATGGGCCGCCGCTATAGACGCCGGGCCGGCGTCCGTCAAGCGCACGCACGCGCCGCGCAATAGCAGCCATGGCAGCAGGCGCGGCGACGCGGTCGCGGCGTTCAGATCGTCGGATTCCAGGGCACCGGGATTTCGCGGTAGCCCGATCCGTTCTTCTCGACATAGGCGAGCGACGGGAATGGGTAGTGGAAACCCTGCAGCAGCATCTTTTCCGCCACCAGCATGTCGTAGACCTTGCGGCGGGTTTCCTCCGCCATGATCGGATCCTGGTCGTAGAAGGCGTGCCAGCCGGGATTGCGCGCGAACAGGAACGGCACGTGGGTCACGTCGGCCTGCACGTAGACCTGGCTCGATCCAGAGGCCACGACATGGGAATTGTGGCCTGCGGAATGGCCATGGGTGCCGACCGCGGTGATGCCGGGGACGACCTCCTTGCCTTCGTCATAGGTCCGCAGCCGCTTCATCACCTCGCCGGCAAAGACGCGGCGATTGTTCTTGAACAGGTCTTCCATGCGGCCCTTCGGCGCGCGGCTCATCTCTCCGTCATCCATCCAGAACTTGTGTTCAGCCGCCGGCACCAGAATCTCGGCATTGGGAAAGGCGAGCGAATTGTCCGCCTTCAACAGGCCGTTCACATGGTCGCCGTGGTAGTGCGAGATGATGACGGCATCGACCGCCTTGCCGTCGATGCCTGCAGCGGCGAGATTGTTCAAGAACTGACCGTTCACCCCCTTGGTCGCATTGAAGCCGGCCTCGCCGAGGCCGGTGTCGATGACCACGAGCCTTTGTCCGGTATTGACGACGATCGGATTGTAGGGCGTGACAAAAATGTCGGGCGGCAAGCGTGCCGCCGCGAGCGCGGCAATGACGTCCTCGCGTTTGGCGTTGCTGACCAGGTTGTCCGGCAATTTGAAGCGGTTCACGCCGTCGGTCACCACGGTGATCTCGAAGCTACCGACTTTGTATCGGTACCAGCCCGGGGCCTGCGTGCCGGCGGGGGGCGCAGCCGCGTGCCCCGAGCGGCCTGTGGCCAGCGGCGCGGCCGCGACGGCCGTGGCTGCAACGGTACTTGCGAGCAGGGTGCGGCGAGTGAGTTCAATCATGGCGTTCCCTCCTGATCAATTTCCAGGTCACAGCCTGTTTTGGCGAAAATGTCGCCGCGGATGGTAGATGACGGCGGCGCGCGCAGTCCAGGTCGTGCCCGTTGTTGGTAATCGTAGATCGAAGCCGACAGCGAGATGCTAGCGCCAATCGCCCTGGTTGAGAACCGCCTGCGTGCCGCGCTTGCATCGCAGCGAATAATCCCGACGAGCGCAAACGGAACCGACCGCGCGGCCCGACCATGGACGGCGATCGACGCGGCCGCTATTTCGCCCACCAACGCAACGCGATAAGGCTAGGGCATGGGGATCGCCGATCAGTCCGCGAGCCAAACGACGCAGGGCGCGACGTCCGGGCGCGCCTTGCTGCTCGCGACGTTTACCGCCGCCATCACCCTCAGTGCCGCGCTGCTGTTCATGGTGCAGCCGATGTTTACCAAGATGGTGCTGCCCCGTTTTGGCGGCGCGCCGTCGGTGTGGTCGGTGGCCATCGTGTACTTCCAGACTGCGCTGCTCGCGGGCTACGCCTACGCCCACGTGCTCACGCGCTACGCGGGCCCTCGCGCGTCGGTCGTGATCCATCTCGCAGTGATGATCGCCGCTGCATTCGCGCTTCCGCTGTCGATCCCCACCGGCTGGGACCGCCCGCCGGCAGCCGCGGAAGCGCTGTGGCTGATGGGATTGTTCACGGCCTCGATCGGTCTGCCGTTTTTTGCGCTCGCCGCCAATAGCCCGTTGTTGCAGGCCTGGTTCGCGGGCACAGACCACCCCGCCGCGAAAGACCCCTATTTCCTCTATGCCGCCAGCAATGTCGGAAGCTTCTTGGCGCTCGTATCGTATCCGATCGTGATTGAGCCCTTCGTGCGGCTCGGCGATCAAGCATGGTCGTGGTCGATCGGCTTTTGCCTGCTCATTGCACTGCTCGCCGGCTGTGGGGCGCTGCGATGGCATCCGCCGCACGAAAATGTGCGTGCCGACGGCACTGCAGAGGCACCCCCGAACTGGAAGGACGCCGGCTTTTGGATGGCGCTCGCGGCGGTGCCCGCGGGCCTTCTCGTCGCGGTGACCGCGCATATTTCAACGGATGTGGCGGCGGTTCCGCTCCTTTGGGTTCTTCCGCTGGCGCTCTATCTCTTGACCTTCGTCATCGTGTTTGCACACCAGCCGATCATTCCGCACCGGCTCGTCGTCGCCGTCCAGCCTTTGTTCATCATCGCGCTCGTTACCGTGATCATCTTCGACCCGATCAAGACCATCGTCGGGATCCTCGCCGTGCACCTCGTGGTGTTCTTCGTCAACGCGTTGATGTGCCATGGCGAGCTTGCGCGCACGAGGCCGGCGCCGAGATACCTCACTGCCTTCTACCTCTGGATATCGGCGGGCGGCGCGATCGGCGGCATCGGGGCCGGATTGATCGCACCCTATGTGTTCAACTGGGTGGCGGAATATCCGATCTTGATTGCGCTTGCGGTGCTGTGCCGGCCGGGTCTCGCGCTGCCGGGCGAGCGCCTTCAGCGCTACTTCCTCTTCGGCGGCCTTGCGGCCGCGGTGCTCGTCCTCATCGTCTGCGCGCTACATCCGATCGCGCTCAGCGAGACCGCCTTCAACTGGAGCGTGGCCATGCTCTTGGCCGCGAGCGCGTTGTTCTGGCGCGCACCATTGCCGTTCGCCGCGACGATCGCCTTCATCCTTCTCGCCTATCACAGCATCGTCGAGCAACCCGGCACGACGTCGGTGCGCAGTTTCTTCGGCGTCGCCAAGATCACAGAGAGCGCGGACGGCCAGTTCCGTCTCCTCCAGCACGGGACCACGCTCCATGGCGGGCAGCGTATCCGCGAAGCCAACGGTCGGCTGGCGGCGATCGATCCGCCGGAACTGCTGCTTTACTACTGGGATGGTTCCGCTATCTCGGAGACCTTCACGGCGGTGCGGGCGCGCCTCGACCGGCCGATCCGCTTTGCAGTGATAGGCCTTGGCACAGGCTCGCTGGCTTGCCGCGCCGCGCCGGATGATACCGTGCACTATTACGAGATCGACCCCGCCATCATCCGCATTGCTCGCGACCCGTATCTGTTCAGTTTTCTGTGGGTGTGTCGCTCGGACATGCCGATCATTCTCGGTGATGCGCGGCTCACGCTCGCCGAAGCGCCCGACGGTGCCTACGACCTCATCATCGTCGATGCCTTCTCCTCCGACGCGATCCCCATCCATCTGCTCACGCGCGAAGCCATGGCGATGTACCTCAAGAAGCTCAGCCCGCACGGCATCGTCGCGATGCATGTGTCGAACCGGCACCTCGAGCTCGCCTCGGTGGTCGCCGGCATCGCCGCGGCGAACGGCCTGATTACGCGCGTCAGCGACAGCTCCGATCTCGACGAGGCAGCCAATCCCTACAAGTTCGTCGGCACGGTCGCAGCGGTTGCGCGCAGCGAGGAGGATTTCGGCACGCTCAGGCAGGCGCGGGATTGGACGCTCGCGGCGCCGGATCCGAGCCAATGGGTGTGGACCGACGATTATTGCAATATCGTCGGCGCGTTGCTGCGCAAGCTCAACGAGTGACGGGGGTCGACGGGGGTCCATGAGCGGAGGCAGGAGCCGGGGGCAGCGCAACCTGTCTGACCCCTGATGCCTGCGGCTTGATCGTTCGACTACCTCCAGACCCACTTGAGAACCTTGCTCACCACGTCGCCCAAGGTAAGCAGCACGGCAGCCCAAACGAACGCCGAGCTGAAGTTCGCAGTCTGGAATTGCCACGACGGCATCCGGAAGATGCCGGCGACCAGCGGGACCGAGGCGCGCAACGGTCCGAAGAAACGGCCGATGAAGATCGCAAGTACGCCCCAGCGCTTCACGAACGCTTCGCCCTTCGGCAGCAGTTCGGGATGGCGCGACAGCGGCCACATGTGCGCGACTGGTGGTCCAAGCTTGACGCCGATCCAGTAGGACAGCCAGTCCCCGAGCGCGGCCCCGATCGACCCGGCAACCCAAATCGGCCAGAAATTGAGGTTGCCGGAGCTGATCAGGACACCGATTCCAACCAGCGCCGCCCAGGCCGGAATGAGCAAGGAAATGAATGCAAGCGATTCGCCGAAGGCGAGCGCAAAAACGACGGGCGCCGCCCACGCCTCGTGGACACGCACAAACTCCACCACCTGTTGGGCGTGAGCTTCGAGGCTCTCGAACATGCGGGAGGGGGCCCGGTTACCGGACCGGGTCTAGCGCGGCTTGCCCGGTAAGACCAGACCGCCTGCGGCGCTGTCCTCATGTTCAGGCTGCGAGCACCTCTCCCCGATGCGCAGCCTCGGACGACGTCTGCTTGGCTGCGGTCATCCGTTTGGCGACCACATCCATGCCGGTGGCGTCCGCCTGCTTTCCGATCGCAATTGCCGCGTCGAGGATAGCGGCTGCTTGCCGATAGACCCTTTCGACGAGGCGATCGCGTTCGAGCGAGGCGATTTCCCGTATCGCGGAGAATGTGCAGAACACGACCTCGTTCGGCAGACCGGACAGCCAGTGTCGGCCGGCATCGGCGGCGTGCTCGAGAGCAGACTTCAGCGGCCGGTGCAGCGCGGAACCGTCGCAGCCGCGCAGGCAGCGCGCGATTGCTACCAGCTCCGTCGGCGTACGAAGCGATCGACATCGTTGCGCGATCTCGGGGTAACCTGAGCGTGCGAGTGCCGGCGCCAGAATTTCCGCCACGGTTCGCTTGAGCATGAGTTCCGCCCGCATCATCTCGATCTTGGATGCATCCGCGGAGCCGGCAAGACGCGTGACGAACGGCATCAGCAGCTCTTGACGCAGTTCATCGCCGAGAGTGTCGTTCAGGCACAGCGCAAACATCGCGATCGGGCGCGAAAAAGAGGCCGGCAAATCCTTGGCGCGGTAGATCGCGCGATACGGATAGCCGGCGGCGACGACCGCCGCCTCGTTGACACAGGTCCCGCCATCCGGTCCTGGAAATTCGTGACTGCCGCGCAATAGCTTCCACTCGAGCATGCGCTGGAATCGGGCGGTGGTACCGGCGCGGGCTGACAGCGCGTTCAGCAGGCGATTGAAATCGAACATGGCGGCCTCCTCTCGGCTTCGGTAAAGTTTTGGCAACAGGATCGGGCGAATATCCGGCGAGTCAACGGCCATCCGACGGCATCAAGTTGAATTGATGGTAAGGTTCGACCATATGAAGCCGCGCGGTCGCGCTGCTGCGGTATCACGCTGCGGCCATGGCCGTGGCATAGTCACAGCTGATTCGTTTACCCCTCGTCGATCATGAGACGCATGGCCAAAACGGCTAAAGCAACAGCCAACACTCCCGCCCAAAAATCGGGCAAGGACTTGTTTTCGGATTTGCCAGAGGCCGCGCCGCGCCGTCTCTCGGGCAAGGTAACGCGCGCTGGCAGGCCCACGAGCGCGGCCGAGGCTCGCTACACCGCCCGCGACATCGAGGTGCTCGAAGGCCTCGAGCCGGTGCGCCGGCGTCCGGGCATGTATATCGGCGGCACCGATGAAAAGGCGTTGCATCACCTGTTCGCGGAGGTGATCGATAATTCCATGGATGAGGCCCTCGCCGGACATGCGAGCTTCATCGAGGTCGAGATGGAGGCCGACGGATTCGTCAGCGTAACCGACAACGGACGCGGCATTCCCGTTGATCCTCACCCGAAGTTCAAGAACAAGTCCGCGCTCGAAGTGATCATGTGCACGTTGCACGCAGGGGGAAAGTTCGACTCGAAGGTGTATGGGACGTCGGGCGGCCTGCATGGCGTCGGCGTCTCGGTCGCCAATGCGCTGTCCGAGCGCATGGAGGTGGAGGTCGCGCGCGAACAGACGCTGCACCGCATGGTGTTCGAGCGCGGCAAACCGAAAGGCAAGCTGAGCAAACTCGGCCGCGTGCCCAACCGGCGCGGCACCAAGGTGCGCTTCCGGCCCGATCCCGACATCTTCGGAGCGAAGGCGGATTTCAAGCCGGAACGCGTCTTCAAGATGGCGCGCTCCAAGGCCTACTTGTTCGGCGGCGTAGAAATCCGCTGGTCCTGCGCCAAGGAACTTCTGCGTGGGGTGGAGGACGTGCCGGAGGAGGCCACGTTCCATTTCGCCGACGGGCTCAAGGAATATTTGTCCGCCGCCATCAACGGCGCCGCCCTCGTCCACCCCGACATCTTTACCGGCAGTGCGGGTAAGATCGGCGTCCACGGCGCGGCGCAATGGGCGGTCGCGTGGACCGCCGACAGCGACGGATTTCTCTCCTCTTATTGCAACACCATCCCGACGCCGGACGGCGGCACGCACGAATCGGGTCTGCGCGCCGCGCTTCTGAAGGGCATCAAGGACCATGCCGAGCGCGTGGGCCAAGGCAAGCGCGCGACAGTAGTGACCGGTGATGACGTGATGAACGGCGCCGCCTGCATGGTCTCGGTGTTCATCCGCGAGCCAGAATTCCAGGGCCAGACCAAAGATCGGCTCGCAACCGGCGAAGCGACGCGCATCGTCGAGAACGCGATCAGGGACCCATTCGACCACTGGCTTGCCGCCAATCCCACGCAGGCCAACAAGCTTCTCGACTTCGTGATCGAACGCGCGGAGGAGCGCATCCGCCGCCGCCAGGAGAAAGAGAGTTCGCGCAAGAGCGCAGTGCGCAAGCTACGCCTTCCCGGCAAGCTCGCCGACTGCACCAATACCGCCGCCCAGGGATCCGAGATATTCATCGTCGAAGGCGATTCGGCCGGCGGCTCGGCGAAACAAGCGCGGAATCGCGCCTCGCAGGCAGTGCTGCCGTTGCGCGGCAAGATTCTCAACGTCGCATCCGCCGGCAAGGACAAGCTCGCCCAAAACCAACAACTGGCCGATTTGATGCAGGCGCTCGGCTGCGGGACCGGCGCGCACTATCGCGACGATGATCTGCGCTACGCGAAGGTGATCGTGATGACGGACGCCGACGTCGACGGCGCCCATATCGCCTCCTTGCTGATCACCTTCTTCTACCGGCAGACGCCGAAGCTGATCGAAAACGGCCACCTTTATCTCGCCGTGCCGCCGCTCTACCGCCTGAGCCACGGGGGCAAGAATTTTTATGCGCGCGACGAGAAACACAGGGATGCACTGCTAAAAAAGGAATTCCACGCCAACGCCAAGGTCGAGATCGGCCGCTTCAAGGGGCTGGGCGAGATGATGGCCAATCAGCTCAAGGAGACCACCATGGACCCGAAGACACGCACGCTATTGCGTGTCGTGGTGGTCGAGGACGAACGCAAGAAGACCGACAGCTCGGTCGAGCGGCTGATGGGCAACAAGCCGGAAGCGCGCTTCGAGTTCATCCAGGAGCGGGCGGAGTTCGCCGACGAGGAGTTGCTGGACGTGTAGCGCAAGCACACGCCGCGCCAGTGTTTAAACCGGCGCTGCGTGCGACTTTGTCGACAAAGATTTGGCGCTCGGGCGCCACATGCCGGAGGCGCGTCGTGGGGCGGCGCGGCAGAGCTTGCACTCCGTGCTCTACTCTTCGCCCGCGTGGTCACCCGAGCAGCCCAAACTTAACGCAAGTCCGGCGGCCGTTCCATTGCGACAAGATATTCATCCCCGCTTTGCACAGGTGCGGACGCGCGCTCGCACCCATCGGGAGAATCGAACTCACCAGATCAAGCAGCGGAATCCGCGCCCCGAATGCGCCGCAGCAAAACCGTACGCGTTTGTGGGAGGGCGGATAACGAATATCAGCTCGCGGCTTGCTTGCTGGCTTTCGGCTCGGTCACCTTCACCGCCAGCAGCCAAGCAATCCACAGGAAGACAAAATAAAGCGCCAAAAAGATCAGCAGGCTCGCCTGCGGCCAAACGCGCTCGACAAGGAGCCCGATGAGATAGTCGGCGACGTCGCCGAGCGCCATGAAGCCGACGTAGTAGAAGATGAGCTGCACGATGCCCTCCGCGGGATAGGCATCGCCCCTGCCCTCGTCCTACCACAGGTCGCCGCTGACCGAAGCATTTTTCGCGCCCGCGGTGGTTCGACTTTCGTCGCGACACGTGCGGCCGCCGCAGCCCGCGAGGAGCCAATGCTACTCCTCGAACTTCAAATTGGCGGCCTCGACGACGTCGGCAAAGACCTTGATATCGCTATCGATCGCCTTGCGGAACTCTTCGCCGGGACCGCCGCCGGGGTTAACCGCCATCGCCTTGAGCTTGTCGCGCACCCCCGGATCAGCCAGTGCGCGCCGGGACTCCGTACCAAGCTTGTTGGCGACCGCCGGCGGCGTGCCGGCTGGGACGAATAAACCGCTCCAGAGGCCGATATTCACCTCCGGATAGCCTGCCTCCGCCATGCTCGGGACGTCCGGAAGTTCCGAGGAGCGCTGCGATCCGGTCACCGCCAGGGCGCGGATCTTGCCGCCCTGCACCAGCGGCATCGTGGGCGGACCGTCGGCGATGGAAAATAGCGTGTTCCCGCCCGCGACGCTGAGCATCATCTCGTTGCTGCTCTTGTAGGGCACGGCCACGGCCGGCATTCCGGTCTTGAGCTTGAACAGCTCGGTGGTGATGGTGAAGGCCGGCGAGGAGGTGGCGTAATTGGACTTGTCGGGATTGGCTTTGCCGTAGGCGACAAGATCTTTGACCGACTTGATCGTGTCGTCGGCGGGACCGGCGAGGATCAGCGGAAACGACGCGATCATGGTCAGCGGCAGGAAGTCGCGGGTCGGATGGTAGGACAATTTGGGATAAATCGCCGCCGCGATTGCCATCTGGCCGCTCGCGGCCACCATGATCGTGTATCCGTCCGCGGGCTGGGTCTTGACATACTCGACCGCGATTCGGCCGCCGGCACCGGGCTTGTTCTCGATGATCACGGGTTGTCCGATGTTCTCCGACAGCTTCTGCCCGACGAGCCGCGCGAAAAGATCATTGCCACCGCCGGCCGCGAAACCAACGATCAAGCGGATCGGCCTGTTGGGATAGTTCGCCGCGGGATCTCCTTGTGCGCTCGCCGGATGGGCGGCAATGGCTGCCAGCACCGCGATCGCGACCCTCAGCAAGCTGCGTTTGAACCCGATCATGGGCATTTCCTCCGGCGTTATTTTCTCGATAAGCGTTTTTCGCAGATCGCGGACAGCGTCAAGTGTAGCAACGCCGCGCTAGGCCGGCGACCACCGAGCGAGGTCGCCGCCTGCTGCCCAACGTCGCGGTTTGACGTCAACGCGAGCCGCGTTCTAGGGTCGCGCGCCTTAGCCGCGGTAGCACGTCCCGCCGGCGGTAACTTTTTTGACTGGCCGCGGCAAGCAGCAATGGCCCAGAAACGGCAGCAGCGTCGCATCATGGCCTTTTCAACTGCCGAGCAACGTCGTCGCACCCGCAAAGCCGCGAACGAGCTCTTCGGTCACCCGCGCGGGTTGACCTTCCTGTTCGCGACCGAGATGTGGGAGCGCTTTTCCTATTACGGAATGCGCGCCTTGCTCGTTCTCTACATGGTGAAGCTGCTGTTGCTGCCCGGGCATGCCGACAATGTGATCGGGCTCGGCGCGCTCAGGAACCTGTTCGAATCGGTGTCGGGGTCCGTCGACGTGCAGCCCCTCTCTTCGCACATCTACGGGCTCTATACCGGGCTCGTCTACCTCACACCGGTGTTTGGCGGCATGCTCGCCGATCGCGTGCTCGGCCAGCATCGCACCATCCTCATCGGCGCGGCGATGATGGCGATCGGCCATTTCATGATGGCTTTCGAGCCGTTGTTCCTGCTCGCCTTGACCATGCTCATTCTGGGCAATGGAGCGTTCAAGCCCAACATGTCGGCGCAGGTGGGCGGGCTCTATGCGCCCGGCGATCCGCGCCGTGACCGCGCCTATTCGATCTTCTACGTCGGCATCAATCTCGGCGCGTTTTTCGCGCCGCTCGTCTGCGGCACGCTCGGCGAAGAACTGGGCTGGCACTACGGTTTCACCGCCGCCGGCGTCGGGATGACGATCGCACTAGCAATCTATCTCTATGCCATGCCTGCGCTGCCGCCGGACGAGTTGCACAGGGCCAAGGCTGCAGGCATCGAAAAAAAACCGCTCGATCGCAACGAACGGCGCGGCATCCTGGCGCTGATCGCGCTGTTCGTGCCGACGACCTTGTTCTGGGCGACCTACGAGCAGCAAGGCAACACCATTGTGCTGTGGGCCGACGACTATACCGACCGCACGATCAATCTCATTTTCTGGCATGGTCAAATCCCGATCACCTGGTTCCAGGCCTTCAATCCGTTCCTGATCTTCGTCTTCACGCCGTTCGTCATCGCGCTATGGGCGTGGCAGGCCAAGCGTGGCAGGGAGCCCTCGACCGTCACCAAGATGTCGATCGGCTGCTTCGGCGTGACGCTCGCCAACCTGATCATGGTCGCCGCCGCCTGGCAGGCGGCAGGCGACGAAGCGAGCTGGCTGTGGCTGCTCGGGTATTTCGTCGTCATCACCATCGGCGAGCTCTACCTGTCGCCGATCGGACTGTCGTTGGTGTCGAAGGTCGCACCGGCGCGCATGGTCTCGATGTTGATGGGACTATGGCTAGCGACGAGTTTCGCCGGCAATCTCATCGCCGGCTGGCTCGGCAGTTTCTGGAGCAGCATGGACAAGATGACGTTCTTCCTGATGATCGCGGGCATCGCGTTGATTGCCAGCGCCGTGATCCTGGCGTTTAACCGGCCGCTCAGGAACGTGATCAGCGACCAAGCCGCCGCACCATGAATTCCTCGACCCGTCCCGCGCCGCGCACCTTCGGCCACGTGGAGACCTGGGTGTTCGACCTCGACAACACGCTCTACCCGCATCACGTCAACCTTTGGCAGCAGGTGGACGAACGCATCCGCGACTACATTGCGCGCTACCTCAAGGTCACGCAGGAGGAGGCGTTCCGGCTGCAGAAAGACTACTACAAGCGCTACGGCACCTCGATGCGCGGCCTGATGACCGTGCATGGCATGAAGCCCGACGACTTCCTCGACTTCGTGCATCAAATCGATCATTCGCCACTCACGCCGAACGCAGCGCTGGGAGCGGCGATCGAGGGCCTGCCGGGGCGCAAGCTGATCTTGACCAACGGCACGCGCCGACACGCCGATGCGGTGCTGGCGCGGCTAGAGCTCGACCACCACTTCGATGACGTTTTCGATATCGTCGCGGCCGAGCTCGAGCCCAAGCCTTCGCCGCAAACCTATGACCGCTTTCTCAAGCTGCACGACATCGATGCGGGCAAGGCCGCGATGTTCGAGGATCTCGCGCGCAACCTCGCTGTGCCGCACGCCCTCGGCATGACCACCGTGCTGGTGGTGCCCGAGCACACCCGTGAGGTGTTTCGCGAAGGCTGGGAGCTCGAAGGGCGCGACGCGCCGCACGTCGACCACGTCACCGACGATCTCGTCGGATTTCTGGAACAGCTCGGCCGCGGCCGTTGAGGCGAACTCATCGGCGACAGCAGGCCGGACTTGCTCGAACGCGCACCGCATGGCGGGCGCGACCTGCTTGACTCCCCCCGTCCTATTCTCGACAACCCATCACGCGGTTTGAGGGTTCGCCATATGTCGCATGCCGAGCTTGCCAAAACCATCGACGACGCTTTCGAGCAGCGCGACCGCATCGGACCGTCGACAAAGGGCGCGATGCGCGAGGCCGTCGAGGCCGCGCTCGACCTGCTCGACCGCGGTGTCGCGCGCGTCGCCGAGCGCGGAGCCAACGGCAATTGGTGGGTCAACCAGTGGCTCAAAAAGGCGGTGCTGCTCTCGTTCCGCCTCAACGATATGAGCGTGATCTCCGGCGGGCCGGGCAGAGCGGTGTGGTGGGACAAGATCGCGTCGAAGTTCGACGGCTGGGACGACGCGCGCTTCCGAAAGGCGGGCTTGCGGGCGGTGCCGAACTGCGTGGTTCGGCGCTCGGCCTATATCGCTCCCGGTGTGGTGCTGATGCCGAGCTTCGTCAATCTCGGCGCGTATGTGGATTCTGGCACCATGGTCGACACCTGGGCCACGGTCGGCTCCTGCGCCCAAATCGGCAAGAACTGTCACATCTCCGGCGGCGCCGGCATCGGCGGTGTTCTCGAGCCGCTGCAGGCGGGCCCGGTCATCCTGGAAGACAATTGCTTCGTCGGCGCGCGCTCGGAGGTTGCCGAAGGCGTGATCGTGCGCGAGGGCTCGGTGCTTTCCATGGGGGTTTTCATCGGCGCCTCGACGCGGATCGTCGATCGCGAGACCGGGGAAGTTTTCCGGGGCGAGGTGCCGGCCTATTCGGTCGTCGTTCCGGGCTCGCTGCCGGGCAAGGCGACCAAGAACGCCGGACCGAGTCCCAGCCTCTATTGCGCGGTGATCGTCAAACGCGTCGATGAGACGACGCGGGCAAAAACCTCGATCAACGAGTTGTTGCGAGATTGAGCTAGCCGGCGTCCCATCCCACAATCCCGATTGGTCCGCACAGGAGAGGGTCATGCAAGCCGAACTTCCCCCAGGCACCCGGCAAACAATTCAGCAGCACGGCGGCCTGTCGAGCGACACACGCGCGATGATGCTGTTCGAGGCCAACAAGAAGACCGCGTTGGTCGCCTACATACTTTGGTTTTTCTTAGGGCTATTCGGCGGTCACAATTTTTATCTCAAACGCACCGGCGTCGCCGTCGCGCAACTCATTCTGACGCTCACCATCGTGGGGATGTTGATCACGGTCGTTTGGGTGCTCGTCGATGCATTCTTGATCCCAGGCTGGGTGAGAAATCAGAACAACCTGCTGGCTGTGCAGCTCGGGGCCTAGGCCGCCACCAGCCTGCCAAGCGTCTCCACGATCGCGACAAGTCCGCATGGTGGCTTCTCGTGTTCTACGCGCTGCCGACAATTTTGAGCACGGCCGCTGATCGAACGGAGGATGTGCAATTCATCATCCTGCATCTCATCAGCTTCGGAATTACCGTTTGGGCCTTCGTTGAGCTCGGTTGCCTGCGCGGTACGGTAGGATCCAATCGCTATGGCCCCGACCCGCTGAGCGCGCCGGCGTAGAGCGGGTAACATTCCTCGCGGCATACGCATTGACGCCACCGTGGGAGGCCGGGTAAAGGCGCGACGATGAGCATCACGACCGCCGACCCGACCGCGCTCGCCCGCGATCTCCTCCGCTGCCCGTCGGTGACGCCGGCGGAAGGCGGCGCGCTTAGTCTAATCGAAGGCGTGCTGAAAGCGGCGGGCTTCGAGGTCCATCGCGTCACCTTCGCCGAGCCCGGCACGGCGCCGGTCGAAAACCTTTATGCCCGCATCGGCGAGCAAAGCCCGCACCTCGCGTTCGCAGGTCACACCGACGTGGTGCCGCCGGGCGAGCAAGCGAAATGGACCCATCCGCCGTTCGCCGGCGAGATCGCCGACGGCACGCTCTACGGCCGCGGCGCGGTCGACATGAAGGGCGCGATCGCCTGCGCGCTCGCCGCCACGCTCGATCATCTTGCCGCGCGCGGGGGCAAGCCGAAGGGATCGATCTCGTTCCTGATAACGGGAGACGAGGAAGGCATTGCTGTGAACGGAACCGTGAAGCTCATCAAATGGGCGGCCGCGCGCGGCGAGACCTTCGACCATTGCATCCTCGGCGAGCCGAGCAATGCGGCGATGATTGGCGACACCATCAAGATCGGCCGGCGCGGCTCGCTCAACGGCACCCTCGTCGTCACCGGCAAGCAGGGCCACGTCGCCTATCCCGAACGCGCCGACAATCCCGTGCGCGGGCTGGTCACCTTGATGAGCGCGCTGATGACGGCAGCGCTCGACCACGGCAGCGCGCAGTTCGACGCGTCGAACCTGGAATTCACCTCGATCGATATCGGCAACACGGTCGTCAATCTCATCCCGGGCGAGGCGCGCGCGCGCTTCAACATCCGCTTCAATGATTGTCACAGCCAGACTTCGCTCAAGGTGTTGGTCGAGAAGCGCGCCGCCGAAGCGGCGGCGGGGCGTATCCGCTGGCACATCGAGTGGGAGCCCTCGAACGCAGACTCGTTCGTGACCAAGCCGGGTCCTTTCGTCGATCTGGTGTCCGCGGCGATCAAGGAAGTGACCGCCAAGGAGCCGAAGCTCTCGACTACCGGCGGCACATCGGACGCGCGCTTCATCAAGAACTATTGCCCGGTGCTCGAATTCGGACTGGTCGGGCAGACCATGCATCAGGTCGACGAGCGTACCGCGGTCGCCGACCTCACGACGTTGACGGCAGTCTATCGCAAGGTTCTCGACCGCTATTTCGCCTAAGACCTGTCTGGTACCAAGACGTATTGCGGGCGAAGCGCAGTCACCGCATGCGCGGGCAGTCGCGGCCAGCCTGACCGGCGCGACGCGCAATCTCCGCGAGCACGGCCATCACGCGTAGTCGACCCTGGCCAGATAGAGCCCATCGGGCGGAGCAACGGGAGCACAAGCGGCGCGGTCGCGTTTCGCGAGCGCGACCGAAACGTCATCGACCGTCCACTTGCCCTCGCCGACGAGCGCGAGCGCGCCGACCATCGAACGCACCTGGGAGTGCAAGAACGAGCGCGCCGAAGCCATGACTTCGACTTCGTCCGCGCGCCGATGCACGTCGAGCTGGTCGAGCGTCTTCACCGGCGATTTCGCCTGACATTCGACATTGCGGAAGGTGGTGAAATCATGCCGGCCGACGAGGCGTTGCGCCGCCGCCTGCATGGCCGGGATATCGAGCGGCTTGGCGATGCGCCAGGCACGGCCGCGTTCGAAGGTGAGATCGGCGCGGCGGTTGATGATGCGATAGAGATAATGGCGCCGGATGGCGGAAAAGCGCGCGTCAAACGAATCGTCCACCCGCTCGGCCGCGATCACGGCAACAGGATGCGGACGCAAATGGGCGTTCAACGCGTCGCGCACCGTGTCTTCATCCCAGTCCTTGGCGAGATCGACATGGCCGACCTGGCCGAGCGCATGCACGCCGGCGTCGGTGCGCCCCGCCCCCTGCACGCTCATCTTCTCCCCGCAGAATGCCTCGACTGCGACCGCCAACACGCCCTGCACCGAGGGACCGTTGTCCTGGATCTGCCAGCCCACGAACGGTCCGCCGTCATATTCGATGGTGAGCTTGTAGCGAGGCATGGCGGGGATTAACCGAACCGCGTACCAGCGGCAATGCTCGTGCCGCGCAGGAATTCGTGCGCCTTCATTGTTTGGCGACCCGCGCGCTGCAATTCGAGGATGCGCACCGCGCCCTCTCCGCAGGCCACCGTGAGCTCGTCGTCGAGCACGGTGCCGGGCACGCCGGCACCTTCGCCCTTAGTTGTGCGCAGCGCCTTGACGCGCACACCTTCAGCCGCGATCTCGAACCAGGCGCCGGGAGCCGGCGACAAGCCTCGAATGTGGTTATGCACCTCTTGCCACGGCCGCTCCCAGGCAACTCGAGTCTCCTCTTTTGCGATTTTGTGCGCATAGGTGACACCCGCCTGCGGCTGCGGCGTGAGCGGGAGCATGCCGCGCTCGAGTGCGTCCAGAGCGCCCACCATGAGGTCGGCGCCGAGGCGGGCGAGCCGATCGTGCAAATCGCCTGCGGTAACATCGAAGGGGATCGGCACGCGCTCCTCCTTCGCAATCGGACCGGTGTCGAGCCCCTCCTCCATTTTCATCACCATCACGCCGGTCTCCGCATCCCCCGCCATGATTGCGCGATTGATCGGCGCGGCGCCGCGCCAGCGCGGCAGAAGCGAGGCATGCAGATTGAACGCGCCCAACGGATAGGCTTCGAGGATCGGCTTGGGCAGGATCAGTCCATAGGCCACGACGACCGCCACATCCGCGCCGTGGGCGCGCGCGCTGCCTGCCGCATCCGTCGTGCGCAACGTTGCGGGCGCGAACACCGGCAGGGCGAAACGGCGCGCCTCGCGTTCGATCGGGCTCGGCGTGAGATCGAGGCCGCGCCGGCCGGCCGGCTTGGGCGCACGCGTATAGACGGCCACGACCTCGTGACGGCGGGCGACGATCTCCCGCAGCGTTGGGACGGCGAAGTCCGGCGTGCCCATGAACACAATGCGCAGCGACATTTCACAAACCCGTCGCGAATGGCGATCTTGTAGCGCCGCAAGTCGGGTGAACGGCGACTTGGGGCACCAATACCGCCGACGAAAGTAAGCAGCTGAGAATTACTCGGCTGCCCGCTTTGCCGCCTTGGTGAATTTCTTGAGCACGCGGTTGCGCTTGAGCTTGGACAGGTGATCGATGAACAAAACGCCGTTCAAGTGATCGATTTCGTGCTGCAGGCAGGTTGCGAGGAGCCCGTTGGCCTCGATCTCGCGCGGTTCTCCCTCGCGATCGAGATATTTCACCTTCACCTGCGCCGGACGCTCGACATCGCTATAATATTCCGGGATCGACAGGCACCCCTCCTCGTAAATTGCCTTTTCCTCCGAGATCCAAAGGATTTCGGGATTGATGAAGACTTGCGGGTTCTCCGGCTCCTCCTTCTTGGCGAGATCCATCGTGATAATCCGCTTGGGCGTCCCGACCTGAATGGCGGCGAGCCCAATTCCGGGCGCCTCGTACATGGTCTCGAACATATCCTCGATGAGCTTGCGGATGCCGGCGTCGATTTTCTTGACCGGCTCGGACACCTGCCGCAACCGCTTGTCCGGCAGGATGAGGATGTCACGCAGCGCCATCGTCGCGATGTAAGCGGTCGCCGGAACCCGGTCAATGCGCGCAAGCGGCGTGGCGGCGGCGCGAGCCGTCCCGCCAAGCGTCGGCGGCAGCGGCCCGGCCTGCCACGGGATTGATTTGCTGTTCACATTTTGTTCTTATGCAGCGAATCGATGTACGGTGGGCCGGATGGCCGATAATTTCCTTCCTCTCGTCGCCGCGATCGTCGTTGCGGGGCTTGCAGCCCTGGCGGTGCTCGTCGTCTTCAGCGTCCGGGCGCTGCGCCGGCGCGATCCGCAAGCGGCCGACCCGCAGTTGCTCGAGCTCGCGCGACTGCAGGCGGAGACTGCAGTGCGCATCGAGGCAATGCGCGACATGCTCGCCGGTCGTCAGGCCGAGCTCCACCGCGCGGTGAACGAGCGGCTCGATTCGGTGACGCACCATCTCAACCAATCCATGACCACGACGCGCCAGCATACGGTCGAGAGCCTGCAAAGGCTCAACGAGCGGCTCGCCGTCATCGATAACGCGCAGAGAAACATCACCGACTTGGCCTCGCAGGTGACGTCGCTGCAAAGCGTGCTCGCCAACAAACAGCAGCGCGGTGCCTTCGGTCAGGGGCGCATGGAGTTCATCGTGCAGGATGGGCTGCCGAAGGACTGCTACGAATTCCAGTTTACGCTCTCGAACAAATGCCGGCCCGATTGCGCGGTGTTCCTGCCCGACCAGCGGCCGCTGACGATCGACGCCAAGTTTCCGCTCGAGGCCGTCACCGCCCTGCGCGAAGCCAAGACCGAGGACGAGCGCAAGCAGGCCGCCGCGCGGCTGCGCCACGATCTTGCAAGGCACATCGGCGACATCGCCGACAAATACCTAATTCCGGGCGAGACGCAGGACCTGGCGCTGATGTTCGTGCCCTCCGAATCCATCTTCGCCGAATTGCATGACGGCTTCGACGACATCGTGCAGAAAGCATTCCGCTCCAAGGTCGTCATCGTCTCACCGTCGCTGCTGATGCTCGCCATCCAGGTCATTCAGCAGATTCAGAAAGATGCGCGCATGCGCGAAGCCGCAGACCAAATTCATGCCGAGGTCGGCCACCTCATGGACGACCTCAAACGCCTGCACGAGCGGGTGTTGAAACTCCAGCAGCATTTCGGCCAAGCCAACGAGGACGTGCGGCAAATTCTCATTTCGGCGGAAAAGATCGAAAAGCGGGGAGCGCGCATCCAGGAGGTCGAGTTCGATGGCGAGGACGGCCCCGCAGCCGATCCAGTCGTCATCCCCGCCCCGCTGCCCCGCCGGCTGCAGGCCGGCGAATAAGGCAACCGGCCACGCGGCGTCGTGTCCGAGTAGACGGGGCATCCGGCAGCCATCAGCTGCTCCCGCCCATTCGGCCTCAACAGCCTGAATACTGGATCGCCCGCCTTCGCCGGCGATGACGAGAAACGGTCAATCCTGCTTGAGCCCCAGCTCCGCGATGAAGCGTCTGGCCTCCTCGATCTGCTGCATCGCGAATTTTTGGTAGTTCTCGCTGCTCAGATAGAACAGCTCTTGATCGAGATTTGCGATGGCCGCGGCGTAGGAGGGCTCTTCCAGTCCTTGCTTGAACGCGTCGTGGAGGACCTTGACGATCTTCGGCTCCATGCCCCGCGGACCGGCTATGCCGAAAGGAGAGTTCGAGACCATGTCGATGCCGATATCCCGCAAGGTCGGCACGCTCGGCCAGTTTTTGGTGCGGGCGGCGCCCCAAGTCACCAGCAGTCGGAACTGGCCGGCGTTGACGAGTTGCGCCCATCCGCTCGAATCCGCGACCGCATGGATGTGACCGCCGAGGAGCGCGTTCATCAAGTCGGCATTGCCCTTGAACGGGACGTGGGTCCATGTGATGCCCCGCCGCTTGGCAATCTGCTCCATCGTGATGTGGAGGCTGGTGCCGGCCCCGGGTGTGCCATAGTTGATCTTGCCGGGATTGGCCTTCGCATCCGCGAGGAATTCCTGGAACGTCTTCCACGGCGCATCAGCTCTCACCACGACACCGAACGTGTAACCGCTGATGCCGATGATGTAGGTGAAATCCACGCTCGGATCGAAAGTCGTCTTGGTCATGAAGGGAAAGCGGAAGATGGTGATCGGGATCTGTGCGATCGTGTAGCCATCGGGCTTTGCGGTCGCGGCCATCTGGCCCGGGGCGAGCGTGCCGGAGCCGCCCGGCCGGTTCTCGATGACGATCGACTGCCCGAGATGCTTTTCGGTCGCGGTCGCGAGCGCGCGCATGCCGACGTCGGTGGTGCCGCCGGCGGGCCACGGCACGATGAGGGTGACGGGCCGCACGGGAAAATTCTGCGCCTGCGCGGCGCCGATCCATGCGGCCAATCCAGCCGCGAGCGCGGTGGCAAAAATCTTGCCTTTCACGGCGTTTTCTCCCTTCCTCTTCCGATGTTCTTGCGATCGACGTGTAGATGACGCGGCCAGACTAAGTCCGATCACTTTTTGCCGCAATCGCGCGGCAAGCCTTGTGTCTGCGCGCCAATTTAACGATAGCTGCCCGATGACCGCGACGCCCGACACCGCGACCGCTCGCCCGAGCTTCGCCGACACGCTCGCGGTCTATCTCAAGCCGCGCGTGCTGATCGTGCTCTTCCTCGGCTTCTCCGCCGGGCTGCCGCTGGCGCTGTCGAGTTCCACGCTCCTCGTCTGGATGCGCGAAGTGGGCGTCGACCTCGGCGTCATCGGCTTGTTCGCGTTGGTCGGCACGCCCTACACCATCAAGTTCCTGTGGGCGCCGGTCGTCGACGCCCTCGACGTTCCGGTGCTGTCCCCGCTGTTCGGAAGGCGGCGCGGCTGGCTCTTATTCTCGCAGCTTCTGCTGATCGTCTCCATCGTGCTGCTCGCCTTCTCCGATCCCGCGCGGGCGCCATGGTACGTGGTGTTCGCGGCGGCGGCGTTCGTCGCCACCGCCTCTGCCACGCAGGATATCGTCATCGACGCCTTCCGAATCGAAAGCCTGCCCGAAAGCCAGCAGGCCGCCGGCATGGCAGCCTATGTCGCGGCCTACCGGATCGGCATGCTGGCTTCCACCGCGGGCGCGCTGTTTCTAGTGAGCGGATTTGAGGAGGGCCTTGGTTTCCCCAAAGACGCGGCCTGGACCGCAGGCTACCTGGTGATGGCGGCGCTGGTCGTCATCGGCATGGCCACTTCGTTCATCGCCCGCGAGCCCGAGAAATCGGTCGTAGCCACGACCGAGCACGCCGAGCATGCGCGGGAGAATCCGCTCGTGCGCGTGGGCAAGGCGGCGTATGCGAGCTTTGCCGACTTCCTCACCCGCGACATGGCGATCGTCGTGCTCGTCTTCGTCGTGCTCTACAAGCTTTGCGATGCATTTGCCGGCGCAATGACCGCGCCGTTCGTGATCGATCTCGGATTCTCGCGCAATGACTATGCCGCCATCGTCAAGGGCGTCGGACTTGCCGCAACGCTGATCGGCGGGTTTGCCGGCGGAGCGCTCGCGCGCGCCTATCCGCTGGTTACGAGCCTCTGGATCGGCGCGTTTCTGCAGATGGCTTCGAACTTGATCTTCACCTGGCAGGCCTTCGTCGGCGTCAACCTGTGGGCATTGACGCTGACGATCATCGTGGAGAACTTTACCGGCGCCATCGGGACGGTGATCTTCGTCGCTTACCTCTCGGCGCTCTGCAGCAATCCGCTGCACACGGCGACGCAATACGCGCTACTGACCGCGCTTGCCGCCGTCGGGCGCACCTACCTTTCGGCCGGCGCGGGTTTCATCGCCGAACGCGCGGGCTGGCCGTTGTTCTTCATCATCAGCACGCTGACCGCGCTGCCGAGCCTGTTGCTGCTCGTTTGGCTGCAGCGGCGCGGTCATTTCACCGGCCTTGCCAAGCCGACGCGCATCGTTATGGACGATTAGAACGTCGTGCGTTGCCGGATCGCCGCCGCGAGCGTGCCCTCGTCGAGATAATCGAGCTCGCCGCCGACCGGCACGCCATGGGCAAGCCGCGTCACCTTCACATTGGCGCCGTGCAGCAAATCGGTGATGTAGTGCGCCGTGGTCTGTCCGTCGACCGTGGCGTTGAGCGCAAGGATCACCTCCATCACCGCCGGATCGTGGGCGCGCGACACCAGCGCATCGATCGAAAGATCCTGCGGGCCGATGCCGTCGAGCGGCGAGAGCGTGCCGCCCAGCACGTGATAGCGGGCATTGATCGCGTGCGCGCGCTCGAGCGCCCAGAGGTCGGCGACGTCGGCGACCGCGACGATGATGGCGGGATCACGCCGCGTATCGGTGCAGACCGTGCAGGGATTCTGGGTGTCGATATTGCCGCACACCCGACAGATCTCGATTTTTTCGAGCGCGGTTTGCATCGCCGCGGCGAGCGGCGCCATGATCTGCTCGCGCTTCTTGATGAGAAACAGCGCCGCCCGCCGCGCCGAGCGCGGGCCGAGCCCCGGCAGGCGGGCGAGCAGCCCGATCAGACGCTCGATCTCGGGTCCGGCAGCGGCGGTGGGCATGAGCGACGAAGGCGACCTGCGCTAGGCTATTGTACGGCGGTCGACGCCGGCGGCGCACGCAGCGCCGTAATCAACTGACGCAAGCCGAACAAGGCGCGCTTGTCTTCGATGCCGGGCGCCATTTCCGCCATCGCGGTCTCGAGATAGGCCGTGAAGCGATCTTTGTCGACCACTCCCTCCTGCACCAGGAAACGGCACGTGAGCACGTGACACGCCAGAAATCCCGCGATCGCGGCCGACACAGCCTGCATATCGACGTCTTTTTCCACGGCCGACCTCCATCCGACGCTGTTCCGCCGGATCTGCCAGCGGTCAGACGTGTTCAAAACAATTTCATCCCCGGCGGCAGCGGCAGGCCGCCGGCAACGCTTTGCATCTTTTCCTGCAGCAGCGTCTCAGCCTTGCGCCGCGCGTCGGTATGGGCGGCGACGATGAGATCCTGCAGGATCTCCTTCTCGGACGGCTGCATGAGCGTGTCGTCGATCTTGACGCCTTTCATCTCGCCCTTGCCGGAGAGCTGGACGGTGACGAGACCGCCGCCCGACGTGCCCTCGACCTCCATCTGGTCGAGCTCGGCCTGCATAGCCTCCATCTTGGATTTGAGTTCAGCGGCCTGCTTCATCAGCCCCAGGAAATCCGCCATCGCTCACCTCCCCTGTGCCGCCCTCGTAAAGTTGGCGCTCAAAGATCGTCGTCCGCCTCGTCCGGCCGTCCGCTATGCGGAACTTGCGCACCGAACGCAGAGCCGTCGTCGTCGGGCGCAAGCTCCGCCGCGGCATCCTCGGAATCGCCCGGCGGCAGCCCCTGCGGCAAGGCCGCCGCGCCCTTGCGCACGTCGACGACCTCGGCACCCGGAAAGCGCGCAAGCACGGCCTGCACGAGCGGGTCCGCACGCACGCCGGTCTTGAGCTCGGCCTGCCGCGCCTCATTCTGCGATCTCACCGTCGGCTGGCCCTCTTCGGCCGATACCACGACCATCCAGCGCCGAGTCGTCCACTGCGAGAACTTGCGCGCGAGATCGTTGACCAGCGTCCTCGCGGCGCTGCGCTCCAATCCGATCTCGAGCCGACCGTCCTCGCAGCGCACCAGCCGCACGTCGCGCTCGAGCGCGAGCTTGACGCCGAGATCACGCTTCTGCGCGGCAAGGGCAATCAAATCCTCAAAGCGCGCGATGACGAGCGGCGGCGGACTCGGCTGCGTCTCGGGCAGACGTGCGATGGGCTCGCTCGATGGCGCAAGGGCTGCACGCGGCGCGCCGCGCGAGGTCTCGACCCGGGGCGCTTCGACCCGCGGCGCCTCGAAGCGCGGCGCCGAGGCGACCGTCGCATGCGAAGGCGTCGAACCACGCGCACGGCTGACGTTTGCGTTGTCGTCGAGCGACCGGATCACTTCATCGGGCGTCGGCAGATCGGCGGCATAGGCGATGCGCACCAGCACCATTTCAGCCGCCGCGAGCGGCCGGCCGGCGGCGGCGACCTCGGCAACGCCTTTGAGCAGCATCTGCCAGGTGCGCGAGAGCACGCGCATGGAGAGCTTTTCTGCAAAGGCGCGTCCGCGCGCGCGCTCGACCTCGATCAGCGCCGGGTCGTCGGCGACCGCGGGCACGATCTTCACGCGGGTCACGAAATGGGTGAACTCGGCGAGATCAGTCAGCACCACCGCGGGATCGGCGCCGATGTCGTATTGCGCGCGCAGCTCGGCAAGCGCGGAGGCGACATCGCCTCGCATCAGCGCCTCGAACAAGTCGATGACCCGCGCGCGGTCGGCAAGCCCCAGCATCTGCCGCACGTCCTCGGCGCGCACCGGTCCGGCCGCGTGCGCGATGGCTTGATCCAACAGCGACAACGCGTCGCGCACCGAGCCCTCGGCTGCGCGCGCGATCAGCGCAAACGCCTCGGGCTCGACCTCGATGGCTTCCCTGCGCGCAATCGTTTCGAGATGCTTCACCAGCAGACCGGCATCGACCCGACGCAGATCGAAGCGCTGGCAGCGCGACAGAATGGTGATGGGAACCTTGCGGATTTCCGTGGTGGCGAAGATGAACTTGGCGTGCGCCGGCGGCTCTTCCAAGGTCTTGAGCAGGGCGTTGAAGGCCTGCGTGGAGAGCATGTGAACTTCGTCGAGAATGTAGACCTTGTAGCGGGCGCTGACCGGAGCATAGCGAATCGCGTCGTTGATCTGGCGCACGTCGTCGACGCTGTTGTGAGAGGCGGCGTCCATCTCGATGACGTCGATGTGCCTGCTCTCCATGATCGCTTGGCAATGCACGCCGATCGCCGGCATTTTGATTGCCGGCGCGGTGATGGAGCCATCGGGAAGCTCGTAGTTGAGCGCGCGGGCGAGGATGCGCGCCGTCGTGGTCTTGCCGACGCCGCGCACGCCGGTCAGGATCCAGGCTTGCGGGATGCGAGCTGCCTCGAACGCATTCGAGACCGTGCGCACCATCGCATCTTGGCCGATCAGATCATCGAAGGTCGCGGGACGATACTTGCGAGCGAGCACGCGGTAGGACGAATCGTCCGACGGCCGATGGTCGAGGACGAGAGTCGGCTCGGACTGGTTGGTGGCGTCGCTCATAATGCCATCCGATCCGCCGCCCCGACGCGGGTCTTCGCGCTTCGCATGAGGGAAGGGTGGGAGGCTGACGAGCGACCCGAACCGCGCTCGTTAGGGCTGCTTCCTTCCGGACCTGACCCGGTTGGCGAGTGGCTCGTCCACCGCCAACCTCCCGCCTCTATATCGGCGGAACGCAACGAGAATGCAAGCGGCCGCCATCTGCAGTCCACCGCGGTCCTCCCTTGAGTGCCGTCAAGCTGCGCCTGCCCGCTTGAGAAACGCCGCGATGGCCGCGAAGGCTTCGTCGCCTTGCTCGAATATGCCTGGAAAGAAATAGAAGCCGTGCGGCATGCCCTCGCGAACGAAGTGTTCGACCGTTTTGCCCCCCGCCGCGCGCAGTTTCTGCGCGAAGGCGCGGTTGTCATCAACAAGCGGATCGGCCGTGCCGGTAGCGATGAACGTGGGAGGATAGTTGCGCAGGTCGGCTCGCGCCGGGCTGGCGTGTGGGTGCGCCCATTTCTTACCGTGGACGAGATAAGCGCCGCGGATGAACCCGATGAAGGCGGTATCATAGATGATGCCGAGGGGTGCGAGACGCTCGAACGACTCGTACTGCTCGAAGAAAAAATCGGTGATCGGGGCGAGCAGCACCGCGGCTTGCGGCGGCGCGACGCCTTCATCGCGCGCTTTGATCACGAGCGCAGCGGCGAGATTACCGCCCGCGGAATCGCCTCCCACTGCAATTCGCGTTCCATCCCCGCCGAGCGTGGCGCCGTTCTTCTGCATCCACTGCAATACCGCGAGGCAATCATCGAGGCAGGCGGGAAACGGCCACTCTGGCGCGAGACGATAATTGACGCTCACGACCACCATCGCGTTTTCCGCCGCGATCCTGCTCGTGATGTAGGCGGTGTCCTCCGATTGGCCGAGGGTGAAGCCGCCGCCGTGAAGGTAGAGCATCATCGGGCGTGCGCCGGCCCGCGGGTTCGACACCGGCGGACTGAAGACTTGGCAGCGGATGCGGCCAGCCGGCGAAGGAACGGCGACCTCGGACACGCCGATCTCGGGGTAAAGCTCAGCGGCGCTCTTCGGCAGATCCGCTGCTGCGAGCGGCTGCTCCTGGCCGATATAGCCGGTGCGGACCGGGTGAATCATCAGGTCGCGCAACGTCACCGGTGAGCGCATCTTGGCCAGCAGCCGGTACACGGGCGCGGCGGGATCGGACGGATCGATCTTGGAAACGCCGGGGCCATCCGGACGCTGGTCGACGAAGGGCGCCTGATTTTGCGACGCATTGTCCGCACTCACGGGCATGGGCAACTCCTGGGGCTTGTGCAGTCTGCGGCGCTGGTGCCGCAGCAGCCGGTATATGCCACGTCATGCCCTCGCGCGCAGCGCAATGTTTCGAGCGTTGCGGATGCGCTTGCTTTGTGAACCTTCCACATGGCACAGCACCGCCGGGCCAGCGTCGATGCCCGCCGGAGCCGTTCCATGTCCCCCCGCCCCGATCTCGGCCCCAAGCCGCGTCTCGGTTATGCCGCAAGCTCGATCGAGCGCGCGGCCGAGCGGCGCGCGGATGCGGCCGCGCTCGCGGCGCTGGAGAGCGATCCGCGCGCGCGTGCCTATGTGGTCGCTGGTGAATTGGTGGTCCTCAAGAAGGCCGCCGCGCTTGCCGATCCGCTGTTCGCATTGGCAGAAGCGCGCGCACTTGGCCGCACGGCGGAACTGGTTTTTCTCGGCCTCTGCCAGGACGCGCCGCGTTTCGCGGTCGCACTCGAGTCGGCGGCCGCGGAGGCACTCAAAACGCGCGACGAATTCCTCGTCACCGATCTCCGCTCGATCGCGGTGCGCGGCCTGGTCGAGGCCGAGCATCTGCCGCCGCTCGCCGAGGGCAAAGCGCTCCTCAATTGGCATGGGCGTCATCGCTTTTGCCCCAATTGCGGGGCCGCGACCAATCTCGTCGAAGCCGGCTGGCGACGCGATTGCCCGTCCTGCCGCGCCCAGCATTTCCCGCGCACGGATCCGGTCGTGATCATGCTTGCGGTTGCGGGCGAGCGCTGCGTGCTCGGCCGCTCGTATCGTTTTCAGCCCGGCATGTGGTCGTGCCTCGCCGGTTTCGTCGAGCCCGGGGAGGCGATCGAAGACGCCGTGCGGCGGGAGACGCGCGAAGAGGCCGGCATCGTTTGCGGACGCGTGAGCTATTTCGCCTCGCAGCCCTGGCCCTTTCCCACCTCGCTGATGATCGGCTGTCATGCCGAGGCGCTCTCGCGCGAGATCGTCATCGATCGCGCCGAGCTCGACGATGCCCGCTGGTTCGACCGCGAGGAGGTCGCGAGCATGCTGTTGCGAAGTCATCCCGACGGCTTGACCACGCCGCCGACCATGGCCATCGCCTACCACATCATCCGCGCCTGGGTGGAGGAAGAGGTTGAGTTCCGCTAACGCGGGTGATGACGCGCGCGCGATCTTGTGCGCGGGCATCATCGTGCTCGACGAGGTGTTCCGGGTCGATCGCTTTCCGCAGCCGGACGCAAAAACCCAGGCGCAGAGTTTTTTCATCGTCAATGGCGGCTGCGCTGCCAACGCCGCGGTCGCGGTGGCGCGGCTCGGGGGACGCGCGGCGCTGGCCGGCCCGCTCGGCGGTCCGCCCGGCGAGGATTGGAACGGCGACCGGGTGCTGGCCGCGCTCGCGCGCGAGCAGGTCGACTGCATTGGCTGCCAGCGCCTTGCCGGCGTGCCCACGGCGCTCTCCGCGATCTTCATCGACGCGCGCGGCGATCGCATGATCGTGACTCACTGCGATCCTCGGCTCGCCGCCGCGACGCCCGTCGACCCGGCGAGCCTGGTGGCAAGCGCCGACGCCGTGGTCGCCGATAACCGCTTTCCCGAATTCGTGCGGCCGATCTGCGTGGCGGCGCGCGCGCGCGGCCTCACCGTGGTCCTCGACGCCGACCGGCCGACGCAGATGTCCGACGAGCTGTTCCGGATTGCCACCCACGTGGTGTTTTCGAGCGAGTGTCTGCGCGCCACCAGCGGTCTCGACGACCTGGGCGCCGCGCTCGCCGCGATGGCCGCCAGGACACCGTCTTTTCTCGCCGTCACCCAGGGCCCGCGCGACGTGCTCTGGCGCGATGGCGCCGCCTTGCGCCAGAGCCCGGTGTTCGCGGTCGAGGCGATCGACACCCTTGGCGCGGGTGACGTGTTCCACGGCGCGTTCACGCTCGCGCTCGCGGAAGGCCGCGACGTGGTCGCGGCGCTGCGGTTCGCCGCGGCCGCGGCCGGGCTCAAATGCACGCGTCTGGGCGGCAGCATGGCAGCCCCGCACCGCACCGAGGTCGACGCCTTGCTGGCGAGAAGCTAAAGGGCGGCGCGCCCCCGCAAGCTGGCAGGGCAGCGCGCTGTCGGCGAATTTCAGTTGCGGGAGAATAGTCTTCTAGATACACCTCAAAAACGCCGGGAAGCGAAGGGATCATTCTACCGCCCCCGTCGAGATTGCATTTATTTCGCTCGCAGGGTTTGCCGCGATGGACGCCATCGACCGCAAGATTCTCGCGCTTCTGCAGCAGGATGCCTCCCACTCGGTCGCCGAGATCGGCAGTCTGGTGGGCCTGTCCTCGACTCCCTGCTGGAAACGCATCCAACGGCTGGAAGCCGACGGAGTGATTCAGCGGCGGGTCGCACTGGTTGATCAGGACAAGATCGGGCTCGGCGTCACCGTGTTCGTCTCGATCGAGACCGGCGACCACTCCCAGCAATGGCTCGACCGATTCGCCGCCGAGGTCAGAGCCATGCCCGAGGTGATGGAATTTTACCGAATGGCCGGCGATGTCGACTATATGCTGCGCGTGGTCGTGCCCGACATCGCCGGCTACGATGGATTCTACAAGCGCCTGATCGCGGCGGTGCCGCTCAAGAACGTCACCTCGCGCTTTGCCATGGAGAAGATCAAGGCGACAACGGCGCTGCCGATCCCGTGAGGCGCGACGTCAAGGCAAGCATGAGCCACTTCAGCACGGCGATGAGCTGCATCGCTCCGCGCGAAGATTCGTAAACCGCGGCGACCGCCGCCGAGACTGCTGAACGGGCAACCCCGAAAAATGGCCGGAAAGCCCCGTGCGTTTCGGATGAGTCGGCATATTGTTAGAGACGGATAAAGTATTATTCCGGTGTCGTAGAGAATATCTTGCGACTGAATTCCCAGCGTCCATGCTTTAATTGATTAACAACGCAGATATACAAGTCGAGGAAACAGAAAAATCCATTGTTAACCAAAGAATAACTGGAAAAATATATCGTTAACGACACTGTATTGCGGATGCATAACTGTGATTTCGGCCACGGATATTAACCTCGCTGCAAGGTGAGGCCAGCTAGCGTTCGTCCCGGTTGCAGATCGGCCGGGCAATAACGGCTACCGCAGCCAAGAGCGTCAGTTGTGAACCGTGGAGGCAAAAATGATCAATCTCGTGAAGCGCTTCGTGAAGGACGAGTCGGGCGCGACCGCCGTCGAATATGGCCTCGTCGCCGCCGGCATCTCGGTCGCGATCATCGCCGTCGTGCAGGGACTGGGCTCGAAGCTCAGTGCGACCTTCGTCCAGGACGCGTTCAAGTAAGCGCGCGACGACATGATCATGGTCGCCGATGCGATCAGGCTGGCGCTGTTTCCGGCGATGATGGCATTTGCTGCCTCGAGCGATTTCCTGACCTTGACCATCTCCAACCGGGTGTCGCTGATCCTCGTCGGCGGCTTCGTCGCGCTGGCGGCGATCGGCGGCGTGAGCGCGGCGGATGTCCTTTCCCATCTGGCCGCCGGCTGCGTCGTACTCGTCGCGGCGTTTAGTTTGTTCGCCCGCGGCATCATCGGCGGCGGCGACGCCAAGCTCGCGGCGGCCACGGCACTCTGGCTCGGCTTCGATCATCTTTTGCCCTATCTGCTCTACGCATCACTGCTGGGCGGAGCGTTGAGTGTGGGGCTGATCTGGTTCCGCATGGCACCGCTGCCGGATTGGCTGGCGCGGCACGACTGGGCGCAGCGGCTGCACGGCAAGGACGCCGGCGTACCCTACGGTATTGCCCTTGCCGCCGCGGCGCTTGCCGTCTACCCGCAGACGCCATGGATGGCGATCGCAACGTGATCGCCCACACGCCGCCAGCGGCGACATCCCATCGATCTACCGATTGTTAACTTCATTTGGATACGCCGCGTTAACCATCTCTTGACCCTTAGCTGCTGAAATCGCCCTGCACCGCCAGATGGTCGGGTGCCGTTTCCGCAGGGGACCGATATGGGGGACACGTCGCTCATCCGCACCGCATTGCTCGTCGCATTGATTGCCGCTTTCGGCCTCGCCGCGGCCGGCCGCGCGCCCGCTGCCGAATCGCCCGCAAGCGCTTGCGCGTCCGTTCCGGGGATTGCGATCAGCACGCGATAATCAGCTTCCCTCCGCCCTGAGGACCGGCTTCTCCGATTCGGGCTGCGCTTTCCAGCCGTTCTGCTGGGCCATGACCTGACGCAGATAGGCGACGTTGGCTTCGGCCGCCGGCAGATCAGCACGCGCGAGGCCCCCGGCGCCCGCGGCCCGACCCTGCAAATCCATGACGAGGGCGAGGTTTTCCTGCACCCGCGAATCGACGCGCGACTGAACGGCCGCCCGCCGCAGCGTCGCTTCCGCCCGCACCAGGTCCTTGGAAAGCGCATAGGACAGGCCGAGGTTGGAGAGGACCGACGGCTCGTCCGGCACGATCCGCAGCGCGGTGGCGTAATAGCGTTGGGCCTCGTCATGCCGCCCCATCTGGTCGAGCGCCGCGCCTTGGACGCAGAGGATGCGCCAATCAGGGTCAGCGGGCGTATGGGCGTGATCGAGCACGTCGAACGCCCGTTTGTAATTGCCGATCTCAGCCAGCGCGCGGCCATAGGCGCCGAGCAGGCCGCGATGCTTCGGGTTCTGGATCGAGCCCTGTTCGAGCACGGCAACGGCCTGCGCGCGCTGGCCATAGGCCCGCAGCGCCCGGGCATAATTGACCACCGCTTCGGGGTCGTTGGGATTGGCGCGGTAGCGTTCCGCCCACGCCAGCGCCGAGGGCCGATCGGCACCCCCGCCCGCCGCGGCGACGGCAGGCGCGGCGGTCGTCTGCGCCGGTTGTGCCGACTGTGTCGTGTTGCAACCGGCAAGCGCGACCGCGAGCGCACCCACGAGCACGACCGGCGCGAAGCGCTCAACGCCGGCCATCGGTTTGGAACGGATCGAGCGACTCATTATGGCCCCGTCAGGCCCCCCAGACGGGTTCCGGCAATAAAGCGTTAACCTTAACGAGAAGTTAACGGGACTTAACGAAGGTTAACGGCGGCGCCGCTCGGCCTGCCCCGCTTTGCCTTCACCCCCGCCACGCTGCGTGCTAGCAGGGCCCGTTCAGGACGGCCTTCCGATGCATCCGGTCTTTCTTCCCCGCGGCCATTCCGCCACGACGGTTCCGGTAACCTTCGTTAACGCGGCCACTTGGCGCGATCTGCGCGAGCGGCTCGATGCGCGCGCGCGTGCCTTCGCCGACGCGGCGGGCTTCGAACCCAAGGCCGGACGCCATCTTCTGCTGCCGGCGGCCGACGGGGCCCTTGCCGGCGTGCTGTTCGCGCTCGAGGCCGAGGACGACGCCAGTAAGGATTTGTTCTGGCCGGGTGCGCTGGCGCCGCTGCTGCCGGCGGGCGCCTATCGCTTCGCCAACGCCCCGCACGATTCGCGGCTCGCGGCGCTCGCCTTCGCGCTCGGCGCATACCGCTTCACCCGCTACCGCAAGCAGGACGGCAAAGAGGTCAAGCTCGAGCTCCCCGGCAACGTCGACGGCGAAGATCTCTCCCGCATCGTCGACGGCGTCACGCTCGCGCGCGATCTCATCAACACGCCGGCGAACGACCTGGGGCCGGCCGAACTCGAAGCGGCGGCGCGCGCGCTCGCGCAGCGCCACGGCGCCGAGGTGCGCGCGGTCGTCGGCGAGGACCTGCTCGAGCAGAATTTTCCGCTCGTTCACGCGGTCGGCCGCGCCGCCGCGCGCGCCCCGCGCCTCATCGATCTCACCTGGGGCGAGCCGAGCCATCCCAAGATCACGCTCATCGGCAAGGGCGTGTGCTTCGATTCGGGCGGCCTCGACATCAAGCCCGAGAGCGGCATGGTCAACATGAAGAAGGACATGGGCGGCGCTGCCTCAATGCTGGCGCTGGCGCACATGCTGATGGACCGCGGGCTGAAGCTGCGGCTGCGCGTGCTCATTCCCGCGGTCGAGAACGCGATCTCGGGCTCGGCGTTTCGCCCGCGCGACGTCTACCGCTCGCGCAAGGGCCTCACCGTCGAGATCGGCAACACCGACGCGGAGGGCCGGCTGATTCTCGCCGACGCGATCGCGCTCGCCGACGAGGAGCGGCCGGACTTGATCGCGGACATGGCGACGCTCACCGGCGCCGCGCGCGTGGCGCTGGGAACCGAGATCCCGCCGTTCTACACCGACGACGACGCGTTGGCGGCGGCGCTCGCGGACTGCGCCGCCAGCGAAAACGATCCGCTGTGGCGCATGCCGCTGTGGCGGCCGTACGACGCGCTGCTCGAGTCCAAGGTGGCGGACGTCAACAACGTCTCCTCCGGCAATTTCGGCGGCTCGATCACCGCCGCGCTGTTCTTGCGCCGGTTCGTCGCGGCGGCCAAGGCGTGGCTGCATTGCGACATCTACGCCTGGAACCAGACCACCAAGCCCGGGCGGCCCGAGGGCGCCGAGTGCCAAGCCGCGCGCGCGCTCTACGCGCTCTTGGTGTCGCGCTATGGCTGAGGGGCAACTTCACGAGGTGATCGAACCCACGGCGCCGCTGCGTCAAGCGCCCTCCCCCGATGCGCCGCTCGATACCGAGGCGCTCAAGGGCGAGCGCGTGACCGTCTTCGAGATCGAGGAAGGCTGGGCGCGGGGCAAGCTCGAGGCCGACGGCTATGCGGGCTTCTTGCCCGCCAACGCGCTGCGCGCTCCCGGTCCGGCGCCCACCCACAAGGTCGCGGCGCTGCGCACGCTGGTGTTCCCGGGACCGTCGATCAAGCTGCCGCCGCTCGAAGGGCTCGCGCTCGGATGCCGGCTCGCGGTCGCACGCATCGAGGACGCGTTCGCGATCACCGCCACCGGCGGCTACGTGCCGGTGCGCCATCTCGTTTCGATCGACGAGCGGGAAAGCGATTTCGTCGCGGTGGCCGAGCGCTTCTTGGGTGCGCCTTATCTCTGGGGCGGCAAGACCTCGCTCGGCCTCGACTGTTCGGGCTTGTTGCAGGTCGCGCTTGGCGCCTGCGGAATTGCCTCCCCGCGCGACAGCGCCGTGCAGGAAAGGGCGCTCGGAAAAGAACTCTCGATCCCGCACTCCGAACTGCGGCGGGGCGACCTCGTGTTCTGGCAGCGCCATGTGGCGATCGTGCGCGACGCCGCCTCGCTCGTTCACGCCAACGCCTTCCACATGGCGGTCGCGTTCGAGCCGCTCGCGCAGGCGATCGCGCGCATCCGCGCCGCCGGCAGCGAGGTCACGAGCATGCGGAGGCTCGATCTGCCGGGACGGTAGACTGCGCGGGCCGATTTCCCTTCAAGCAAATGCGCTCTAATTAGAGAGCGCTCCGCACGCCTCAATCCGCGGAGACGCCGCTCGCCTTGATCGGGGCGCTCCAGCGCGCGATCTCGTCGGCGACGAACTTGGCGAAATAGTCCGGGCTTCTGCGCTCCGGCGGCGCGACCTCCTCGCCGAGCGCTTCGAAGCGCTCGCGCACGGACGGCGTGTCGAGCGCCTCGCCGACGGCCCCATTGAGGCGGCGCACGATCGGCTCGGGCGTCCCCTTGGGCAAGAACAGGCCCTGCCAGGTGCCGACTTCGAAATCGAGGCCCTGCTCGCGCGCAGTCGCGACGTTCGGCAGGACCGCGGGCCGCCGCGAGCCCGTGCTGGCGATCGCCTTGATCGAGTTGCTTTCGATCTGCGGCAGCGACGTCGACACCGAATCGCACACGTAGTCGATGCGGCCGGCCATCAGGTCCTGCATCGCCGGCCCCAAGCCGCGATAGGGAATATGCGTGACGTCGACGCCCAAGGCCGCGTTGAGCAGGATGCAGCTCACGTGCGAGGCCGAACCGGCGCCGGCGGAGCCGAACTTGACCGTCGCCTGGTTCGCCTTCACGTAGGCGATGAACTCGGGCAGCGAATTTGCCGGAAGGGTCTTCGGCGCGATCAACACGCGCGGCGACTCGACGACGAGCCCGAGCGCGGTGAAGTCGGCAATGGTGTCGTAGGGCGGCTTCTTGTAGAGCGTCTGGCTCCAGGCGTGCGTGCCGCTGTTGCCGAGCACGAACTGGTATCCGTCGGGCGGCGCCTTGGCGACGCGCAGCGAACCGACCGTGCCCCCCGCCCCGCTCGGATTCTCCACCACGACCTGCTGGCCGAGGACGTCGCTGAGCCCTTGCGCCAGGATGCGGCCGGCGACGTCGCTCGGGCCGCCGGCGGCAAACGGCACGACCAGCGTGAGCGGCCGGCCCGGCCAATTTTGCGCCGACGCCATGCCGGGCGCGGCCAGCAGCGCCAGCATCGCGGCCAACGCAGAGAGGCACGCGCCAATCACTCGACTTCTTCCGATGCCCATGGTTCGTCCCTGGTCATGGCCACGTGGCGTGCTGGAGCGCGCGGGCCGCGCGTTATCGCCTCGCCGCGATACGCGGGCCATCGTGAGGTTGACGCTGCTCGGACTTCGCGGCCCCTGCCTCCTCCCCTGCCCCCAGCCATCACTTCGATCCGCGCCCCATTCGACACCGCCCAACGGTGCGCGGCGGAGCACACGCTTACCGCACGACACGTTGGAGTTGCGCCATCCATTGTAAATAACAATCCGGAAACAAGCGAACGGAGCCGGCGATCGTTTCCCACAGCCACAGGTTGGTGCTTCACTCGCTCCAGCGGTCGCGCACGAAGCTGGGTAGCGGCGCTCTCGTGTCCCGGGCGCAGCGCAGCACGAAGTGGTGCGCTGCAGATCCGGGACCGTTCCAGTCTGTGGCGGTCCCGGATCAGCGGTGCACCGCTCCACTTCGTTACGCGCTGCACCGCGTCCGGGACACGCGATAGCGTCGGACGCGTTCGGAACCTTATTCACTTTTCAAACAGCCCTTCTCCTTCCCGCGACGCATTTTGCGCCCGGGGTTTTGCAACTTTGCTTCACTCACCCCGAATCGAGGGGTGGGCGGAGCGCCGAGAAACGTTCGGGTGCAGCGGCACCCGTTGGGCCTGCACATGACGCGGCAGGCCAGGCGCCTAGCGAGGCGCCTTGCGTCCCATGACGCGGGACGCTCGCCTCTCGGCGCTCCACCGTGGCGATTTTGGGCTCCCGGGGCCGCGCTTCCGTCTCCCTTGGGCGCCCGCCGCCCTACAACGGCGGGCAGTTGCCTTGCGGATCCGTGCAGCGAGCTCCTCGCACCCAGGTCGTAGTGCCTGGAGGGCGGGGTCCCTGCCTCCCGAGGCGAACGGTTACGAGCCGCCGCCGCAGAACGCCACTCCCCGCTCCGCCTTCAGGATCGTCTCCGGAGACGCCCCTCAATGAGCGAGGATGCGAATGTTGTAGCATGAGCGCGATATGTAGTCAAGAGGGTAGTTGGAGTGTAGTCAACGCTCCTTTTGGACCATGGTTATGAAGACTTGGGTATGCTTGGACAGGTCTCTCGTTGCCAACGATCAAGCGAATCGAGAATGAAAGCAGCTATGCAGTTTCTGAGGAGACCAAATTGAAGGCTCAACGCACATTGGAGCGGCGTCGCCGGCGCGTTGTGGCAGTCGATGCCCACAGAATGCCCCCCTTTTGCCGATTCAAGCCCGACTATGGCTGATCCAGCGCCCCCGCAAACCTCGCTTGCCAGCTTGTGGGAGCATAGGAAAGCTGGTCTAGCCAGCAGACAACGTCATAATAATAGTTGCTCCGGGCAAGGTAAGCGTCGAGAAGCTCGCGCCTTTCGTTTAGCTTCGCCGTCTCACTGAACCCGCCAGGCGCTTGCTCAATACGTCTCCCATCTGGCAGCGACGTGCCGCAATCGCGTTACTCGTTTGCGGTGCTCAAGCAGATCAAGTTCCGCGTTCACAACTCCCAGCACCATGTCGGTCAGGTTAGCTACAGGGGCCGGAACCGCCCGACATCGCCTTGGTGACACGTGGTGACGCCAAAATAGATTATCGCCGCTACGCGCGCGCGCGTGAGAGATGTAACCAATTTTCCCGTCACCTCCCGTCACAAGTCGCATGGCGGCCCTACTTGGGCCGTGTACTCATAAATTGCGACGGGTGAGAGCGCCGAATGGCGCGTCAAATGGAAAGGATCATTCACCGGTAGATAACGGCCGGTCCGAGGTCTGCACAAGTGTCAAACGCCCCGGTCGAATGCCTTATCCCAATCAAGCATCTTTCAGCCTTGCTTTGGCTCTGACTAGATCCGTGGTGTCGAAACCCTCGCTAAAAGATCCGTAGATCTCGCCGAGTTGCGGGCGATACGTGTCGGCGTGGTGTCTCAGCTCGTACAGGTCATAAATGCTCATGCAAAGTTTAAGTTCGAGGGATTTGGCTTTCTGTTCGCGCGCGACCGTAAGGCCCTTACACAAATAACGCTCTGCCTGATCCAGATCTTGACGTGATCGCAGGTATGCTTCTCCAAGCAAACGATATATTTCAGCAGCGTAATAGCGTTCCGAATTCTCTTGATCGAGTCTCAATTGCGCCTGGTCCAAAAACTCGAACGCTTGCTCGTAACGTTCATTCTTTATGCATGCATCCGCCAGTAACCCCAGAGTATACGACTCGAACAACAAGGCGTCGGTGGCCCGTTCCTTTTCTAAACCTACCTGAATTTCGGCAATGCCTTTCTCAACCTCGCCTTGCTGGGCACTTGCCCATCCGCGCAAAATCAGGGCCATGGCCAGATAGTGCACGAACCCACGCTCTTCGCAGAGTGCGATTGCCGCGTTAGCCTGGCGTGCAACAACGGCAGCCTCACCGCGAAGCTGATGCACCCGCAGGCTTATCGTTCGTGCCATTGCCTCGCTGAACGGATGTTGGGATGTATCTGCATAACGGCGGGCCTCGGCGCAAATCCGCAACGCCTGATCGGGATAGCCGAGAAACCAGAGTGCCATGCCGTCGTACACCCTTACATGAACTCGCGGGTCTTGCGCCGACAGGTCAAGATACGCCGCGGCCTTGCTGTCTTCACACATGCCAAGGCTGCGTTCTAGCGCCGCGTGGGCAGCGGCAAATTTCCCGCGTGCAAATAAGGTGAACCCTAGAGCTTCGTGTGCAAGAACTTTGAAAACTGAGTCATCTGCATTCTCGGCTGTATTCACCAAATGTTCGGCAAGGGTTTGAGCTTCACCCAGCGCTGCACGAAGGAAATTCCAGGTCCACAAGCCAAACACCGCAGGCAAGGTATGTTCGTCAAACCCGCTCTCTTTGCACAGCTGGAGTGCTCGCGTATAGGCATGCCTCACACTGTCAATGCTCCAGCCCTTAATCGACCGGAGGGAGTGGCCGAGCGACGTTTGAAGCAGCAACTCCGACTTGTTGCGTAGCATCGGGTCGCCGATTTTGGGAAGGAGGTCCAAACCACGAGCAAAGTGGTTCAGTGCCTCGACGTTGGCCGAGCGTCGGGCTGCCTGCTGTCCAGCTTTGAGCCAGTAATCGATGGCGGGTTCAACAAGGCCGGCTTCCGTGAAGTGGTGCGCGACGATTTCCGGCTGGCTCGCCACGATGTCGGCAAAGCCCTGCTCGAGTGCGCGTGCAATCTGGCCGTGCAATTGCTGCCGGCGGCTCCTGAGCAGGCTCTCATAGGCCGCATCCCGCACCAGCACGTGCTTGAAGCTGTAGACCGCGTCCGGCGGCTCGCCCCGGCGGAACACCAGCTCCGCGTGCTCGAGTTGAGCGAGTCCATGCTTCAATGCCCTCTCGTCGCGTCCGACCAACGCGCGCGCCAAGGAATAGGAAAACTCGCGCCCGATGGCGGCGCCGATTTGGGCGATCTCCCGCACCGGCGCCAGGCGGTCGAGACGCGCCATCAAAGAGTCTTGAAGCGTCGCCGGGATGGCGAGCGGCGGCAGCGGCCCGTCGAGCCGATAGCCGTCGTGGTTCTCGACCAGGATGCCCGCTTCCAGGACCGCCTTGGTGAGTTCCTCGACGAACAGCGGGTTCCCATCGGTCTTGGCGACGATCTGTTTCATCACTTCGGCGGGCAGCACGCGCCACCCGGTCACCCGCGCGACCATGTTTTCAACGTCGTCGCGGTCGAGGCGACCGAGCGTCAAAGTGCCGACGTTGGGGAGACCAGCCCAGGGCGGCTCGAACTCCGGTCGGAACGTGAACAGTGCCAGGACCGGCAGTCGGCGCACCCGCTCGACCGTCAGATCGAGGAGCTCGAGCGAGGTGGCATCCGCCCATTGCGCATCCTCGAACGAGAGCAAGATCGGTTGCCGGCGGGCGAGACCCTCGAATTGATCGAGCAGTGCCGCGAGCGTGCGGCGGCGATGCTGCGTGGGGCTAAGCGACAGCGGCGGATACCGCTCGCCGAACGGGATCGCCAGCAGCGCCGCAAAAAGCGGCGCTACGGCTTGGACCTGCGATGCGCCCATGGCGAGGACCGCTTCGAGCTTGTCAAGGCGTTGCGCGGACGTTTCGTCTGCCTTGAACCCCGCTGCTCGCTCGACCTGGGCGATGAACGGACGAAGCGCGCTGTTGGTATGGTAGGGCGAGCATTGGTAACGCAAGCGCGTGTGCGGCTCGCCGGCGATGCGCTCGGCGAGAGCTGCCGCAAGGCGGGACTTGCCGATCCCCGGCTCGCCCGAGATCAGCACGATCTGCCCTTCGCCCTTCCAGGCCAGACGTTGACGCTCCAGCAGGAAGTCGAGCTCGTCCTCGCGGCCGATGAGATCGGTCAGACCCGCCGCGCGGGCCGCCTCGAAGCGGCTCTCGGAATCGGACACGGCCTCCACCGCCCACGCCGCGACCGGCTCCGCAATACCCTTGACCTCGTGCCGGCCGAGGTCACGCAAACGGAACAGATCGCCGAGCAGCCGGCGCGTGGAGGCGGCGACGGCGATCGTCCCGGGCTCGGCCAAGGCCTGAAGGCGGGCTGCAAGGTTCGGCGTCTCCCCCACGACAGCATGCTCCCGCAACGCACCCTCGCGGCTGAGGTCGCCGACCACCACCAAGCCGGTCGCGATGCCGATACGAACCGCGAGCGGTTCCGCGGCGCGCGTCTCGAGTCGCGCAACCGCGGCAATGATATCGAGCCCTGCCCGCACGGTTCGCTCGGCATCGTCTTCGTGCGCGATTGGATAACCGAAATAAGCCAATATCCCGTCGCCCCGGAACTCGGCGAGGAAGCCGTCATAAGTCCGCGTGATCCGGGCGCAGGCGGCGTGATAGGCATCCATCACGGCGCCCATGTCCTCCGGATCGAGTCGGGCCGATAGGGCAGTCGAGCCCACCAGATCGCAGATCATCACCGTGAGGTGACGGCGCTCGGGCTCGTCACGCAAAGCCGGTTCGGTCGCTGTTTGGGTCGGTGCAGGAGCGAGCCCATCGAGCTCCGCGATCGCGCGCAGAATCTTGCGGCGATGCCCAAGCGGAACGCCGAGATCCTTGAGGTCTTGCTCCGTCAGATCGCGGATGACCGAGAGGTCGATGGCGTTGTCGGCGAACCGTTGGGCGTACTCACTCAGGCCGATCGATGCTAGCCACTCGGCAATGCCTTTCATGGCACGTCCCGTCGATGGCGTGCCGCATCATACGCGCTTAGTGTTTCGGCGCCATTGCGCAATGCTTGAGTCTGGAGCAGGAGTTCCACGACGCTGGGTCGGAGCTGTGCATTCTCGGCTTCGCGCCCCCCAGGCAATCTCCGCTCATCAAGCCCCGTGCTTTCAGAATTCCATGGTGGCAGAGCTAGCCTTTTGAAGGCATGTCCATTCGAACCGCCTCTCGGTTGCTCGCGTGCAAGCGGCAGGCTCAGTGCATTACTCATGAACCATCCCCCTATCCCCCCTATCTCCCAACCATTGGCTGGGTGGTCCCCACGTCTTCCGGAATGCTCCCGATTCGACGACGTAAGAACGTAAAGAAGCCCCGCGTTGGCGGGGCTGAGTTCGGGAGGAACCATCGGATGTGAGCACCGCACCTGCGGTACCGATGAGCATGAGACTAGCGCCGCCGTTGCGCCAGCGATGTGATGGCGATCACAAAAATGCGCTTTTTCGCCAAGTGTTGTACAAGAGCAGCCCGATTAACTCGCACCGCCTCACTCGATTACCTCGTCCGCGGCGGCTTGCAGCGTCAGCGGGACCGTCAGGCCGAGCGTCTTCGCGGTCTTGAGGTTGATCACCAGCTCGAATTTGGTCGGCTGCTGGACCGGCAGGTTGGCTGGGGCCGTGCCCTTGAGAATCCGGGCGACGTAGGCGGCGGCCTGGATGTAATTGGCGATCGGATTGCTGCCGTAGCTGATCAGCCCACCGGCCGCGGCAAACTCGCGCGTATAGTAGATCGTCGGCATCGCGCGGCTGGCGGCCTGCGCCACGATTTCATCGCGCCGGGTGCTGAAGAAGGGATCGTCAGCGACGAGGACGGCGTTGGCGCCCTGGCGGACGAGACTCGCAAATGCCGACTCGATCTCGCTCGCCGCGCTGACCGGAAACACCAGGAGCCGCTGCCCCATGGCCTGCGCCGCCGCCCGCACGTCGGCGAGGTGATCCTCTGAGTTCGGATTTCGCGGATTGGTGAGAACGGCGATGATCGATGCCTGGGGGACAAGCTCGCGGATGAGTTCCAATCGCTTGCCGCCGAGCGCGCCGTAGAATTGGGTCACGCCCGTCGCGTTGCCGCCCGGCTGGTTGAGGCTCGCGACCACGCCGAGCTTGACCGGATCGGCGCCGATCACGAACACGATGGGAATCGTCGTGGTGGCGGATTTGGCCGCGAGCGCCGCCGGCAGCGAACCGGCGAAGATGACCGCTACCCGCTGGCGCGCGAATTCGGCCGCCTGCCCCGCCAGGCGATCGTAGTCGCCCTCCGCCCAGCGGTATTCGATGGCGATGGTCTTGCTCTCGACATATCCGGCCTCACTCAAGGTCTGGCGCAGCGCGGCCAGACGCGGCGCGTCGTAGTCCCGCGATTGGCTGCTGAAATATCCGATCACCGGCACCGCCGGCTGCTGCCCACGCGCCGCGAGCGGCCACGCCGCAGCCGCACCGCTGAGGAGCGTGATGAAATCGCGCCGTTTCATTGGTTTTCTCAAAGGCCAAGGATCACGGACGAAGTATAACAGGTCAGGGCCGTGCATCGCAGCAAAAGCAGCGTGGCTAAAAATCCTCGTCGTGCGACGTAGCTTGACATGTGACCCTCCGGCTGGGGACGCTTCCATCGCGCCGTCTGTACTAAGGCCGATAGGCAAGTCGAGTGAAGCCTCCGAATGACCGCTTGGGTTCAAAGGCGGCAAGTAGCAGGGCTCGGCAGATGTCAGTGTGTACGTCCGGCGAGAACCAGCCTAGGAAGCGTAATCGGCTTCCTCGCGATCGAGAATGCGTTTGAGGGCACAAAAGTGCCGTTCCGCCGGAGTCGGCCCCTTATAGAAACGGGCGCCGCCGATTTCGTTTTTCGTCTTCTCTATTACGGCCTCAGGCAGCTGCTTCAGACGTTGACCAGTCCACATAGCGTAAATTTGCACCTGCGCTGCGCGCTCGAGGTAGTAGAGCAGGTTATATGCGTCGGCTACCGATTGACCTACCGTGGTAACGCCATGGTTGGCCATGAAGAGGACCGTTTTGTTGCCGAGGATCTTGGCAAGGCGCTCGCCTTCCGCCGGATCAAAAGCTGGGCCAGCGTAATTGTCGTCATATGCAATCATTTCCATCATGCCGACTTCCGTTTGGCCGATCTCTTTAATGTGGGGATCTTCGAGACGGGTGAGCGCACTGGCAAACGGCATGTGCGTGTGGAACACGGCTTTAGCCTGCGGCAGCGCCTTGTGAATTGGCGCGTGAATGCAATAGCAGGACCGCTCGACGTCACCGTCCCCGCGCTTCACCTCGCCATCGTTGATGCCTACCTCCATGAACGAAGAAGCCTTGACCTCCGACCAGTGCATGCCAAACGGAATCTGGTAATAGCGGTCGGGTTTGCGAGGGACCACTTGGGTCAGGTGATTGAAGATTCCCTCGTTTAGGCCATGCATAACGGCCAGTCGATGCGCGGCAGCAAGATCGACGCGAGCTTCCCACTCCTCCGCGCTGCATTCATCGCGACTTATGGATGAGACCTGGAATTGCACGCTAATCTCCTTGCTTCTTAGCCACCGCGCTTCTTAGCCGCCGCTCCTGGCGATACCGAAAAATACCACGTTGCGAGCGCGCGGTCCTCTCCCGTATACGCGATCGCTTTGCTGCGCCCGTGCCGCGAGCGGCCACGTCGCCGCGCCGCCGGGCGGCGTGATGAAATCGTGCCGTTTCATGGGTTTTCTCAAAGGCCACGGATCACCGACCAAGTATGCGGCCTCGCGGGTCTCAGCGTACCCGCGCGCGGCTCTAGCGCGGCGGACCTGACTCCCTTGCGCGCTCGACCGGCGGCGCTTGGCGTCAGCGTCGGTGAGCAGCAAAGCCATTATTGCGATACTGAGCAAAACAAGACCGATCGCGCGCATGCTGTTCTCCCTGTCCATCTTTTCGTGCGGCCAATTCAAAACGCGAGGGTGCTCGCGTCTGCGCCTCTGCCTCGCCGCCGTACCGGCCTGGGCACGTCTCGGCGACTTCATCCGGAAAGATGTGCGCTTTGCTCCGCAAGCGACGCTCCGCCATGGCGGGTGCTGGTTTCATGGCAAAGGCGAGGCTATTGCTACTCACTGACACGATACCAGTTTTTCGATCCACCGGGATGCTTTAATCGGTTCCTTCAAGCGAGGAATGCGGCGGGAGATCGCTGCAGTGCGAGATTTTAAAAACCTCGGCTTGTCAATGCCGTCCGATCTTGCTGCCCGAGTCGACGAATGGATCGACTAAGCTGGTCGCGCGGCAGTCCCGTTCGCGGGCGCATGTCTCTTATGGGTCAAATTCAGTCATTGCAGCGATGTTCACTGCACGAGCGCTCTTCCACCGAAGGCGGGCGTCCATCCGCAATCTTGCTATGTCAGCATTGCACCGGAGCGCTCACGGTCACGTTCAAATCTTTGATCAGGCCATTCCCGATCGAATACACCCAGCCGTGAACCGAGAGATCCTGCCCGCGTGCCCACGCGTCGAGCACGAAGACGTCGGAGGCGACGTTCTTGACTTGCTGCATCACGTTGAGTTCGCACAGACGGTCCAGGCGGCCGTGCTCGTCCCGCAGTGCTTCGAGTTCCCGGCTGTGCGTTCTCGACAGCTCGCGAATCGGATGCAGCCAATGGTCGACAAGACCCCGACGTCTGCCATCGACGGCGGCACTGACGCCGCCGCAGCCATAATGTCCGACCACCATAATGTGCCGCACTTTGAGTACGTCGACGGCAAACTGGAGCACCGATAAATAGTTGGCGTCCTGCGGCGAAGCGAGATTGGCGACATTGCGGTGTACGAACAACTCGCCGGGGTCGAGTCCGACAATCGTATTTGCCGGCACGCGGCTATCGGAGCAGCCGATCCAGAGATAATGGGGCGCCTGTTGGCGTTCGAGGCGCCGGAAGAAGTCAGGATCCTCCGAGGTCATACGCGCTGCCCAGGCGCGATTCCTTTTCTTCAGGTCGTCAGGTGCGAGAGTATTCACGTACTTGCCGGACACCAACGTTATCGCGTTACGTATTTAGTTCGCCGTGAATGCCGCGACTGAGGTCCACGAGCGAAGCCCACCCGTTGGGCTAAGCGCGCTGCACCTGCTTGCCCGCCAGCACGGTCCCAGCCGGGAACAGCCGCTGGCGGCCCGTGCGCGTGCCCTTGTAGTTGTCGACGAATTCGAAGGTCCCGTCCCGCAGCTCCAGGATTGCCACGTCGGCCGGCGCACCCACGTTGAGCGTGCCGCGGTCATCGAAAGAGGGGAATACGCGCGCAGCATTGACGCTCGCGCATGCGATGATCTGGCTGAGCGGCATGCCGAACATGATGAATTTCGACATGACGTTCGGGAAGTCGACGACGCCCGTGGTCTTCGACATCACGTTCCAATCCGTGGAGATGGTATCGGGCCAAAAGCCCTGCTTCGTTGCGCGCTCCACGGTGGCCCAGTCGAAATGATCGAGAACCCCGTTGCCGAAATCGAAAATGACGCCGCGTCGGCGCGCGGCCGCCACGTCCGGGAACAGCCGGCCCTTGTCGTCGAGGATGCCGTTCGGCGCCGGCGCGTACATGTGGGTGACAATATCGCCGCGCTTGAGCAGCGGGAGGATGGCGCGCATCGGCGAAAACGATTGGCCAATGTGGATCATCACCGGGAGATTGAAGGGGGCGGCCGCCTCTTGTGCGCGCCGCAGCGCTTCGAGATCGTTGGCGTCGGCCACGTTTTCCGACAACCGCGCCTTGACGCCCACAACGACATCGCGATGGCGTGCGATCGCTCCCTGCGCCAAAGCCACGTTGGCGGCGTTCATGTCGTGCAGCTCGCCGGCGGGAGAGATGACGCCGGTGCGTGCGATGTTCACCAGGGCGCGGCCCACTTGGGGTCCTGTCCTCGCGACGGTGGCGATCTGGTCGATGTTGTCCGCGCCGGCCGAGCCGGCATCGACCCATCCCGTCACGCCGTCCTGCACGAGCAACGCCGGCCCTTCCTTGCTACGGCCGGCATGGGTGTGGATGTCGATCAGCCCCGGAGCGACGATCTTGCCGCGCGCATCGATCGCTTGGGAGGCGTCGCCCGCGATGTCGGCCTCGACCGCGACGATCTTGCCTCCGGCAATCGCAATGTCGCGTATCGCATCGAGCCCAACCGAGGGGTCGATGACGCGCCCACCCTTGATCAGGAGATCGTAGGTCGCCGCGCGAGCGTTTGGAATGGAGGCGAACAGCGCGGCCCCACCCATGTACACGAACTGGCGTCGGTTCATCATGGTCGATAGCCCCTATCGCTCGATCACACTCGGGGTATGGAGAGAAGAAATCGCGGTCAGTGTTTCTTGTCTGCAGCGACCTTATACCCAGAATAATATGTGCGCGAGACTATCTCGGCGGCGAGCGATAGACCACACGGAGGACATTTCCGAGTCGCCGCAGCAACCGATAAGCGCGATGAACTCGCGGTGCCTCATTCGATCACCTCGTCGGCGCGAGCGAGCAAAGTCGTCGGCACATCGAGGCCGAGCGCCTTGGCCGTCTTGAGATTGATGAACAGCTCGACCTTCGTGGCTTGCTGGACCGGGAGATCCATCGGCTTGGCGCCCGCAAGAATCCGGCCGGTATGGATGCCCGCCTGATGCCCCCAATCGGTGATGCTGCCGCCGTAGCCCATGAGGCCGCCCGCCGCGGCGAATTCGCGAAACTGATAGATCGAGGGCACGGCGTGACGAACGGTGAGCGCGGCGAGCTGTTCACTCCGGCTCGTGAAGAATAGATCGCTGCCGATCACGAGCGCGCCGGCTCCGAGTTGAACCATGCGTGCAAAGACGGAGTCGAAATCGCGTTCGGTGCTCGAATGCAAGATATGAAGATGCAACCCGAGGGTTTGGGCGGCAGCCTGTACGGTTCGTGACTGGTTTTCGGCGGCAACGGCATTGGTCGGGTTGACCAGCAAGGCCAGAGTGGTCGCCGCAGGGAGCAATTCGTGCAGCAGCTCCAATTTCTTGGGAGCCAGCTCAACGTTCAATCCGGTCACCCCGGTGAGATTGCCGGCCGGTCGATTCAGGCTGGCGACGAGCCCTGCCTCGACCGGATCGGTCGATAGGATGAACACGATTGGAATCGTCGTGGTCGCCGCTTTGGCCGCCAATGTTGCCGGAGTGCCGCCGGTGACGATCACGTTCACCCCCTGGCGAACCAAGTCGGCGGCCATCGAAGGCAATCGATCGTTGTGGTCGTCCGCCCAGCGATATTCGATGATCACGTTGCGGCCCTCGACGTAGCCCGCTTCGCTCAAGCCTCGGCGATACGCACGCACACGCTCTCCCTCCGCGTCGGGCGAGCTGCTGTTGAGGAACCCGATCACCGGCACCGCCGGCTGCTGCGCGCGCGCCGCGACCGGCCACGCGACCGCCGCGCCGCCGAGAGCCCAGATGAACTCGCGGCGTTTCACTCGATCACCTCGTCGGCGCGCGCGAGCAAACTTGGCGGCACGTCGAAGCCGAGCGCCTTAGCCGTCTTCAGGTTGATTGTTAGCTCGTACTTGGTCGGCGCTTGCACCGGAAGGTCGGCCGGCTTCTCGCCCTTGAGGATGCGATCGATGTAGCCAGCCGCGCGCCGATAGGGCTCGATCGAATCAGGCCCGTAGGACATCAGGCCGCCGCTGCGGGCGAAGTACGACAGAGGGTACACCGCGGGCAATTGGTGGCGGGCCGCAAGCGTGACGATCAGATTGCGATGAACCACCGCCGATGGGGCCCCGACAATGATCAGGCCACTGTTCGGCACGCGCGCGAAGGCCACGACGGCGCGCTCGATCTCCCCGGCATCGCGCATGTCGATCGGACGCAACTCCACCCCTAACGACGGCGCCACCGCCTGGATAATGGCGTACTGACCGACCCCGGAGCCCACCGCAGTGTCGCGAATGACCGCCACTCGCGTCACCCCGGGCGCGATCTCCTTGAGCAACTCCAGCCATTTGCCGCTGAGCCCGTATTCGAACAGGCTGAATCCGGTGAGGTTGCCCCCCGGGCGCGCCAGGCTTTCGACGTATCCGGCGCCGACCGGATCGATCACGGTCACAAATACGATCGGCACGGTGCGGGTCGTCTGTTGCAACGCGCTCGTGGCTGTGCTCGCAGAGGCCAGGATGACGTCGGGGGCGAGCGCGACCAGTTCCGCCGCGTATTTGCGAGTGCTGCCAGCGTCCGTTCCCCAGCGAGTATCGATGCGCGCATTGCGGCCGTCGGTCCAGCCCAATTGCTGCAGCGCCTGTACGAACGCCGTGTTGCGCGCCTGCCCTTCCGGATCGTCCGCGGCCGAGTTCATGAACACGCCGATGCGACGAACCCGATCGGTCTGCTGCGCGCGCGCTGCGAGGGGCCACGCCGCCGCCGCGCCGCCGAGCAGGGTGATGAACTCGCGGCGCTTCATTCGATCACCTCATCGGCGAGCGCGATGAGCTTGTCCGGAACTGCCAGTCCGAGCGCCTTGGCGGTTTTAAGGTTGATGATCAGCTCGAATTTAGTCGGTTGTTCAACTGGTAGATCGCCGGGATTGGCACCCTTTAGCACTCTGTCGACGTAGGTCGCGGCCCGGCGGAACAAGTCACGGTCACTGGGGGCATAACTCATCAGGCCGCCCTCCTGGACAAATTCGCGGAAGAAATACATCGCAGGCAATCGCTTGCGCGCCGCTAGAGCCACGATCCGGCTTCTCTGACTATAAAGAATCGGATCGGTCAGAACGATCAAAGCTTGAATGGACTGTTTACTCAGCTTTTCGAATGCATCCTCCAATGAACTTTCAGCCGAAATCTGAATGGAGTAGAGCTGGAGATCTAGCGTTTGAGCCGCAACCTGCATCTCGCTTAGTTCGATTTGCGATTGTGGGTTCGAAACATTCGACATCACTGCCACAGCGGGTATTCCAGGAACAATTTCCTTCAGCAACTGGAGTCGTTTCCCGCTCAGCTCCGGTGCAACTATGCTGAATCCAGTGGCGTTCCCACCGGGTCGCGCAAGGCTATCGACAAGTCCTGCAGCAACTGGATCTCCGATGATTGCCATGATCGGAATCGTTTGCGTCGCCTTCTTGAGCGCCTTCGCAGCCGGTGTCCCGCCTGTGACGATCACGTCAACATTAAGTCGTACGAGTTCGGCAGCAAGTTCGGGCAGATCCTCGACCCTGTCGTATCCCCATTTCCACTCGATCGCGATCGTCTTTCCCTCGACATAACCGAGGTCCTGTAGCCCATTTCGGAATGCCTGGGCGCGGAGCGAGAAGGAGGCGGGCGTGCCCGCAAGCAGAACCCCGATGAGCGGCACTTTCCGCGGCCGCTGCGCGCGCGCCGCGAGCGGCCAAAGCAGCGAAGGCGCCGCCGCGCCGCCGAGCAGCGATATGAACTCGCGGCGCCTCATTCGATCACCTCGTCGGCGAGTGCGAGCAACTTGTCTGGAATTTGGAGCCCAAGCGCCTTCGCAGTCTTGAGGTTGACGGCCAGTTCGAACTTCGTTGGCTGCTGAATGGGAAGATCGGCCGGCTTGGCCCCCTTCAGGATGCGATCGACATAAGAAGCTGAGCGGCGGAAATTGTCGTAGCCGTCGGGCCCATACGACATCAAGGCGCCTTCCGCGACATATGTCCGAAAGGAGTACACCGCCGGCACTCGGTACTGCTGCGCCAGCCTGATGAACAATTGGTGATGGACAAGGGTGAAGGCGTCCGGCGGAACGATCAGCCCAGCGCCTGGGTCGCGTCCAAACTTGGCGAAAGCCTCCTCGACTTCAGTGGTGTCGCGAACAGGGGCCGCGGCCACCTCAACTGCGATTGACCGCGGCACGGCCTCGAACGAACGCAAGTAAACGTAATAATGGGGGGACATGTCCGGGTTGAACATGAGACCCGCGCGAGAAAGGGCAGGCGCAGCCTCTTTGAGCATCTCCAGCCACTTCCCCACCATTTGGAAATCGATGAACGTGAAGCCGGTGATGTTCCCGCCCGGATGCGCCAAGCTCGAAACGAAGCCTTGCTCGACGGGATCGTTGACCGCCGCGATTACGATCGGAATCGAGCTTGTCGCCTGCCGCAGCGCCCGGATGACCGGCGTCGTTTGGCCGACGATGACGTCGGGCACCAGCGCTACTAGTTCTGCCACGTGAGCCCGTATGCGGTCGCCATCGGCGCCAGCAAAGCGGGTCTCGATTTGGATGTTGCGGCCGTCTGTCCATCCTAACTCTTGAAGGCCCAGCTTGAGCGCCGCCACTCGGGCCTGTCCTTCCCGATCGTCGGCCGATCCCATCAGCAGCCCGATGCGCCGCACGCGCTCGGCCTGCTGCGCGCGCGCCGCCAACGGCCACGCCACCGCGCCACCGATGAGCGATATGAACGCGCGGCGCCTCATTCGATCACCTCGTCGGCGAGCTGCTGGAGGTGCAGTGGCACGTTGATGCCAAGCATCTTGGCGGTCTTGACGTTGATCACCAACTCGAACGCGGTCGGCTGCACCACCGGTAGATCAGCAGGCTTCGCGCCTTTGAGAATCTTGCCGGTGTAGAGGCCGATTTGACGATAGCAGGCCGAAATGCTGGGTCCGTAGCTGATCAAGGCACCCGCCACGGGAAATTCGCGCCATGACGACATGAGGGGAAGCGCATGGCGCGCCGCCAGCGCGATAATTTGATCGCGTCGGCTGGTGAAGAAGACATCGCTGTTGATGAGGAGCGCTCCGGCCCGCTCGCGAGCAAGGATCGCGAACACGTTCTCGAAATCGCTTTCAGCAACCGCCCTCGCAACGAGAATCTGCACCCCCACCGCGCGCGCCGCGTCTTGCACGGTTGCCGCATCGCGCTCGGCATTCGCGTTGTTCGGATTGATCAGCACCGCGATGGTTCCGGCCGCCGGTACCAGGTCATGCAAAAGCCCGAGCTGCTTCGCCGGCAATGGGCCCGCAATCATGTTGACGCCTGTCAGGTTGCCGCCGGGGCGGTTGAGACTCGTGACCAGGCCGACCTGAACCGGGTCGATCCCGGTGTTGAAGACGATGGGAATCGTCGTGGTCGCCGCCTTGGCCGCCAGCGCGGAAGGGCCGTCACCAGCGACGACGAGATCGACGCGCCGGCGAACCAGTTCCGCCGCCAGGACCGGCAGGTGATCGTATTGACCCTCTGCCCAACGGTATTCGATCGCAACGTTCTGGCCTTCGACAAAGCCGGATTCGGTCAAAGCTTGGCGGAACGCGGTCAGCAGCGGCCTACGGTCCGCGAGCGACGAGCCGCCGAGGAATCCGATCACCGGCATCGACGGCTGCTGCGCGCGCGCCGCACGCGGCCAAAGCAGCAAAAGCGCCGCCGCGCCGCCGAGGAGCGCAATGAATTGCCGCCGTTGGATGTGGCCCAGTACCATCGGTTGCCCCGTCGCGGCGAACGATACCGGTGATCTCACAATAGGATAATCGGCTTCCGTCGGCCATATCGGCGCTGCGGGCGCCGCCGGCACGTCCGCAGCTCGACCATGCCTGCGCGCGCGGCCCAAGTCCTTAAAGGGATCTGAATCGTTCTGAGTTGGGCTCGCCGTAGGGCGTGGTGCGGCGGGAAAGCTGCGGAAATGGAAGGATTTCCGGCTCCTAGGCGCGATCGAAGTGAGATCGAGCAACGAGCTCGGTGTACTCCCTCTCCCATAGGGAGAGGGCTGGGGTGAGGGGTTAAGGCCTCTCGATCGCTCTGTAACCCCCTCACCCCAACCCTCTCCCCAAACGGGGAGAGGGAGCAGACCGAGTGCGCGGCATTATTGTGGATGAAGTGAAGAGCGGCTCCCTCGCCAATTAATACCCCCGCGCGCGATCGACCACGTGCTCGAGCGGCAGGCCCTGCTCGAAGCGCTCGATCTGGCGCAGCACGTTGGCGGCGAGCGCGTGCGGGTCGGAGGCGGCGGCGTTGTGCGGCGTGATGGTGACCTTGGGATGCCGCCAGAGCGGGCTCGCGGTAGGCAGCGGCTCGCACGCAAACACGTCGAGCGTTGCGCCCGCGAGCGAGCCCTCATCGAGCGCCGCCAGGATATCGGCGTCGACCTGCAGCGCGCCGCGCGCGGCGTTGATGAGGTAGGCGCCGGCGGCGGCGCCATCGCGCTTGAGCTTGCGGATGAGCTTGCGGTCGAGCATGCCCTGCGTCGCCGGCGTCCCCGGCAGCAGGCAGACGAGGATCTCGGTGCGGCGGAGAAAAGCGTCGAGCCCGTCCTCGCCGTGAAAGGTCTCGATGTCGGGCAGCGTTTTCGGCGTCCGGCTCCAACCCGCGACGCGGAAGCCGAGCCGGGCGAGCGCCACGGCCGCGGCGCGACCGAGTACGCCGAGCCCCATCACGCCGACCGCGACCGTGTTCGCGGGAGCCTGCTCGTGCTCGCGCCACATCCGCTCGCGCTGCTGCGCGTCGTAGAGGCGCTGGCGGCGTCGGGCAGATCCGGATCCGCGAGGATATGGTCGACGCCGGCGCCCAGCGAAAAGATCGCCTCGAGACGCGGCAAGCGGGCGAACAGCCCACGCGGCGCGTTCCAGGCGCAGGCATAAGCGACCTCGGCGGGATCGCCGAGGCGCTGCGGCCAAAGGTAGATGTCGCGCTGTGGCGCCAGCGCGCGCAAGCGCTGCTCCCATGGCTGCGGATCGAGTCCGGTGACGGCGAGGAGGATGGCGGGCATTAGAACACAGTCCGGTTGGCTCAATTCTGACGCAGTGGACCCGGACACCCTCTCCCCTTGCGGGAGAGGGTGGCGAGCCCGCGCAGGCGGGCGAGCCGGGTGAGGGGTTCTTTTTAGCGCACGGCCCCCCTCACCCGGACGCTCGTTTCACTCGCGTCCACCCTCTCCCACTAGGGGAGAGGGTGACGGAGCACGCGGCGCAAGTCGGGGTTCGTAACACCAATTCATGATTGCGGATGTTAACCCGAGGTCGTGCCCGTGCGCGCGATCTCGGCGAGGCGGCGGCGGTTGAGCGCAAACCGACCACCAGCGGCCCGTTGTGGACGGTGCCGCCGGCGTGCGCCGCAAGCGCGGCGCGGCCCCCGTCCGTATTACTGCGCGACCACGCCCTCGGCCGCCGTCTCCAGGTTGAAGGCGGCGGCCAACAGCGCGCGCGTATACTCACTCTTGGGACGGGCGAACACCTCGGCCGCGGGTCCCTCCTCCACCACTTTGCCGTGGCGCATGACGAGGAGGCGGCAGGCGAGCGCGGCGACCACCCTGAGATCGTGCGAGATGAACATGTAAGTGAGATTGCGCCGCTTCTGCAGCGTGCGCAAAAGCTCGACGATCTGCGCCTGGATGAGCATGTCGAGCGCGCTCGTGGGCTCGTCGAGCACGACGAAGCTCGGCTCCAGCACGATGGCGCGGGCGACCGCGATGCGCTGGCGCTGACCGCCGGAAAATTCGTGCGGGTAGCGAAAGCGCGTGTCGGGATCGAGGCCGACGTCCTGCAGCGCGCGGATCACGCGCGCCTCGTGCTCCCGTTTGGTCAGCTTGGGGTGATGCACCCACAGGCCTTCCTCGATGATGTCGGAGACCGACATGCGCGGGGAGAGCGAGCCGTAGGGATCCTGGAACACGATCTGCATGTGGTGGCGGAACGGCCGCATTTTTTTGAACGTCAGTCCGGCGATCTTGCTGCCGAGAAATACGATCGGCCCGTCCGACGAGATGAGCCGCAGAATGGCCAAGCCGAGCGTCGTCTTGCCGGAGCCCGATTCCCCCACCACGCCCAAGGTCTCGCCTTGGCGGATCACGATGCTGACCCCGTCGACCGCCTTGATGTAGCCGACGGGGCGGCGCATGACGCCGCGCCTGATCGGAAACCAGACCTTCAGATCCTTGGTTTCGATCACGACCGGGGCACCGGCGCATACCGGCGCCGGATCGAGCTTGGGCTCGGCAGCAAGCAGCGCGCGGGTGTAGGGATGCTGGGGCGCGGTAAAGACGCGTTCGACCGGCCCCTGCTCGACGATCTTGCCCTCCTTCATCACGCACACCCGGTCGGCGAGCTTGCGCACGATGCCGAGGTCATGGGTGATGAACAGCATCGCCATGCCGAGACGCCGCTGCAGCTCTTTCAGCAGGTTGAGAATTTGCGCCTGCACGGTCACGTCGAGCGCCGTGGTCGGTTCGTCGGCGATCAGCAGGTCGGGCTCGTTGGCAAGCGCCATGGCGATCATCACGCGCTGGCGTTGACCGCCCGAAAGCTGGTGCGGATAGCTCCTGAGCCGCGTCTCGGGGTCGGGAATGCCGACCTGGACCAAAAGCTCGATGGTGCGCGCACGCGCGGCTTGCCCGGTGAGGCCGCGATGCAACAACAGGATCTCGCCGATCTGCTTTTCGATGGGGTGCAGCGGATTGAGCGAGGTCATCGGCTCCTGGAAGATGATGGTGATGTCGTTGCCGCGCACGCGGCGAATCTCGGCTTCCGACAGGCGCAGATGGTCCTGGCCTTTGAAGCGGATCGCGCCGGAAGGATGGTGCGCCGCCGGGTAAGGCAGAAGCTTCAATACCGACAACGCCGTGACCGACTTGCCCGAGCCCGATTCGCCGACCAGCGCGAGGGTCTCACCCTTCTTGATCTCGAAGGACACGCGATCGACCGCGAGCGTCTCGCGCTGACCCTGCCGGAACGCGACGGAAAGGTCCTCGACCTCGAGCAGCTTTTGGTAGGTTGCCTCCATCGCTCACCCGAACGTCTTTCTCGGGTCGAAGGCGTCGCGCACGGCTTCGCCGATGAAGATCAAGAGCGAGAGCATGGTCGCGACGGTCAGGAAGCCCGAGATGCCGAGCCACGGCGCCTGAATGTTGGACTTTCCTTGCGAGAGCATCTCGCCGAGCGAGGGCGAGCCCGGCGGCAGGCCGAAGCCGAGGAAGTCGAGCGCGGTCAGCGTCATCACCGAGGAGGAGAGAATGAACGGCAGGAACGTCATGGTGGCGACCATGGCGTTGGGCAAGAGGTGCCGGAACATGATGGTGCGGTTCGACACGCCGAGCGCGCGCGCGGCCTGGATGTATTCGAAATTGCGCCCGCGCAGGAATTCGGCGCGCACCAGCCCGACCAGCGAGACCCAGGAGAACAGCAGCAGGATCCCGAGCAGCACGAAGAACCCGGGCACCAGCACCGACGAGATGATGAGCAGCAGGTAGAGCGAGGGGATGGAGGTCCAGATCTCGATGAAGCGCTGGAACAAGAGATCGGTCCAGCCGCCGAAATAGCCCTGCACGGCGCCGGCCGCCACGCCGATGACGGAGGATATGATGGTGAGCACGAGGCCGAACACCACGGACAGGCGGAAGCCGTAGATGAGACGCGCCGCCACGTCGCGGCCCTGGTCGTCGGTGCCGAGCCAGTTGTATTCGAGGTCGCTGCAGCCGTTGAGGCCCTTGCGCTCGACCACGCTCTTGCATTGCGCCTCGGTCAAGAGCCACGTCGGTTTCGACGGCGCCGGCGTCGGCAGGTCGAGATTGTGGGTGTTGTAGGAATAGCGGATCGGCGGCCACAGCATATAGCCGCCCTTCGCGGCGATGAGCTTCGCCAAGTAAGGATCACGGTAGTCGGCCGCGGTCTCGAACTCGCCGCCGAAGGCGGTTTCGGGATAGGTCACGAACACCGGAAAATACGATTTTCCCTCGAAACGCACGTAGAACGGCTTGTCGTTGGCGATGAACTCCGCGAGCAGCGAGAGCACGAACAACACCATGAAGATCCAGAACGCCCAATAGCCGCGGCGGTTGGCTTTGAAGCTCAGCCAGCGCCGGCGATTGAGCGGCGAGACCGCCAAGCGATGCCGCTCGGGCAGAACGGCAAGCCCCATCGGCGCCTGCGCCGTCGTCTCCGGCACCGCGATGCTGGTTCGCTCGTCCACCTCACACCTCCCGCGTCTCGAAGTCGATGCGCGGATCAACCCAGGTGTAAGTGAGGTCGGACAACAGGTTCACCACCAGCCCGACCAGCGACATGATGTAGAGCGTGGCGAATACCACCGCGTAATCGCGGTTGAGCACGCTCTCGAAGCCGAGCAGGCCGATGCCGTCGAGCGAGAATATGGTCTCGATCAGGAGCGAGCCGGCAAAAAACGCGTGCACGAACGCGCCGGGAAAGCCGGCGATCACGATCAGCATGGCGTTGCGGAAGACGTGCCCATAGAGCACTTGGCGCTCGGCGCAGCCCTTGGCGCGCGCGGTGAGCACATATTGCTTGCGAATCTCGTCGAGGAAGGAGTTCTTGGTGAGCAGCGTCATGGTGGCGAACGCGGAAAGCCCCATGGCGAAGATCGGCAACACCAGATGCCAGAAATAGTCGAGGATCTTTCCGGGGATCGACAATTGCGCCCAATAGTCGGAGGTCAGCCCGCGCAGCGGGAAAATGTTGAAGAACGATCCGCCGGCGAACAAGATGATGAGCAAAATCGCGAACAGGAATCCCGGGATCGCGTAGCCGATGATGATGATGCCCGAAGTCCACGTGTCGAATTGCGAGCCGTCCTTGATCGCCTTGCGGATGCCGAGCGGGATCGAGATCAGATAGGTCAAGAGCGTGAGCCAAATGCCGAGCGAAATGGAGACCGGCAGCTTCTCCTTGATGAGCTGGAGAACGGTGGTGTCGCGAAAATAGCTCTTGCCGAAATCGAACCGCGAATAGTTCCACAGCATCAGGAAAAAGCGCTGGTAGGCCGGCTTGTCGAAGCCGAACTGCTTCTCCAGGCTCTTGATGAATTCCGGATCGAGGCCCTGCGCGCCGCGGTATTTGGAGCTGACTGCGTCCATGGCGGCGCCGCCAGGCTGCCCGCGCGCGCCGAGATCGCCGCCCGGCGACCCCGAGATGCGCGAGGTCGCTCCGGTGTCGGAGCCCGAGAGCTGGGCGATGACGCGTTCGACCGGCCCGCCGGGGGCGAACTGCACCACCACGAACGAGACCAACATGATGCCGAGCAAGGTCGGGACCATGAACAGCAGGCGCCGGATGATGTAGGCGGTCATGTCGTGTATGCGCCCGCGCTAGAGGACCTCCATCCGCGCTCGATGCACCCGGGCACCGCCGTCTCGCCGCGCCCGTGCTTGCGACCGCACATCGATGCGCAGCCGGGGCAAGCGCGCCTTGTCTGCGCAGGAAGACCGCGTTCGCTGCTGGCGCCGACGCCACCTCGCCGGTCAGCGCGCGGGCCGCTCACGCGCTATCCCCGCTGCTCGAGTTTTGCCGCCTTGTCGCGATCGTGCCACCAGGTCTCCGGGGCGCCGCGCGCGTAGCGCGGCTTGCTCGCAGGCCGGCTGAACACGTCCCAATAGGCGAGCCAGTGCGAGGCCTTGTACCAGTGTGGAACCCAATAGCGGCCGCTGCGGATCACCCGGTCGAGCGCCCTGCAGGCCATCGTCAGGCTCGTGCGGTTATCGGCGGCGATGATCTTCTCGATGAGCGCATCGATGACCGGATCGGAAATGCCGGCAAGGTTCTGCGAGCCTCGCATCGCCGCTGCCTGCGAGGAAAAGAAGATTCGCAGCGAATCTCCGGGCGTGGTCGAGAATCCGAACCGCTGTACCGTCAGGTCGAAATCGAAATCGTCGACCCGCTTGCGATATTGCACGGGATCGACGATGCGCAAGTTCGCTTCGATACCCAGTGTGTTGAGATTCTTGATGAACGGCATGTGGTGCGGCTGGAACGACGGCTCGTCGAGCAGGAATTCGACGCTGATCGGCTCGCCTTGCGGCGTCACCCGCTTGCCGTCCTTGATGACGAAGCCGGCCTCCTGCAACACCGTGTTCGCCTGCCGCAGGAGTGCGCGGTCCTGCCCCGAGCCGTCGGAGACCGGCGGCACGAACGGCTCGCCGAACACCTCGTCGGCGACCTTACCGCGGAACGGTTCGAGCAGCGCCAGCTCCTGCGGCGAGGGCTTGCCGACGGCCATCATGTCGGAGTTCTCGAACACCGAATGGGTCCGTTTGTAACTCCCGTACATCAGGGTCTTGTTGGTCCATTCGAAATCGAACGCGTAAATGAAGGCTTCGCGCAGTCGCTTGTCCTTGAGCTTGTCGCGGCGGGTATTGAAGAACCAGCCCTGCGCGCCCGAGGGCGTATCGTCCGGCAGGGTGTCGCGCTTGACGCGGCCATCGCGAGCCGCCGGAAAGTCATAGCGCGTCGACCAGATGCGCGAGGTGAACTCCTCGCGGAAGAGATAGCTCTTGCTGGTGAAACCCTCGAAGGCGACATCGCGGTCGCGATAGAATTCGTAGCGCACGACGTCGAAATTGTTCTGTCCGCGCTCCGTCGGCAGCTCGGCGCCCCACCAATTCTTGACCCGGTCGTATTCGATGAAGCGCCCGGTATCGAATCGCCCCACCTGGTAGGGACCGCTGCCGAGCGGCGGCTCGAGCGTCGTCTCGTCGAAGGCATGCTTGGAGTAGTATTCGCGCGAAAAAATCGGCAGCGAGGCCGTGAACAGCGGCACGTCGCGCGCCCGCTTGGGCGCAAAGCTCAGCACCACGGTGGCGTCATCGGTCGCCTCCGCGCCGACGAAGTCGCGCAGCAGTTGCTGGGCGATCGGGTGGCCTTTCTCCTTGAGGATCTTGAGCGAGAACGCGACGTCGTGGGCGGTGAGCGGGCTGCCGTCGTGAAAGGTGATGCCGGGCCGCATCAGAAAACGGTAGGCGAGCCCATCCGCGGATATCCGCACCGCGCGCGCGGCAAGCCCGTAGAGGGCGTCCGGCTCGTCGGCCGCGCGCGTCAGCAGGCTGGCGAAGGTGAGCTCCATGCCCTGCGCGCCGTCGCCCTTGAGGATGAAGATGTTGAGCGAATTGAAGGTGAGAAAGTTCTGATTGAAGGCGCGGGTGGCTCCGATTTGGGAGAACGTGCCGCCCTTCGGCGCATTGGGGTCGACGTAGTCGAAATGCTTGAATCCCGCCGGATATTTGAGGTCGCCGAACGCCGAGATGCCGTGCCGTTCGGGGCCCTCCTCCGCCAACGCCGAACGAGTGAGCGTCGAAGCGAGCGCACCGGCGCCCAGTGCGAGCGTATGGCGTCGCGTCACCTTGCAGATGTCGGTCATGGTCGCGTCCCTGTCTTGGCGGCTTTTTCCGCATCCCACCACCACACGGTCGGGAAGGCCGATGCGCCGTATTTCGGCAGCGGATCCTGTCGGTTGAAACGGTCCCAGCGGGCCGTGCGGCTTTTATCCAAGGTAAATTGCGGCACCACGTAGTAGTTCCAAAGCAGCACGCGGTCGAGCGCCCTGGTGGCGGCGACGAGCTCGGCGCGGTCCTTGGCGAAGATCACCCGCTCGATCAGGGCGTCAACCGCCGGATTTTTGATGCCGACGTAATTGCGCGAGCCAGGCGTGTCGGCGGCCGGCGTGCCCCAGTAGTCGCGCTGCTCGTTGCCGGGCGAAAGCGATTCCGGCCAGGAGGCGACGATAATGTCGAAATCCCAGTTGCGCAGCCGGTTCTCGTATTGCGGATCGTCGACCGTGCGCACGTTCACGGTGATGCCGAGCCGTTCGAGCGAGGGCTTGTAGAACAGGATGATGCGCTCGATGCTGGGATCCTCGGTGAGGATTTCGACGCTCACGAGTTCGCCGGTCTTGGGGTCGACCAGCTTCTGGTTGCGGATCTCGTATCCGGCCTCCTTCAACAGCCGCATCCCTTCGCGCAGATTGGCGCGCACGTTCTCGGGGCTTCCGCCCACCGGATTTGTGTACACGGTAGTGAACACCTCGGGCGGTACCTTGTCGCGCACCTGCTCCAGGATTTCCAGTTCCTGGCCCTGCGGCAGACCGGAGGAGGCGAGCTCGGTGCCGTCGAAGTAACTGTTGATGCGCGTGTATTGGCCGAAGAAGATCTGCTTGTTCATCTCCTCGAAGTCGTAGGCGAAATTGAACGCGCGGCGCAGCCGCGGGTCCTTGAATTTGTCGCGCCGGGTATTGAAGGCGAAGGCCTGCATGATCCCCCGATTGCGCTGGGGGAATTCCTCGAGCACCACGCGCTTGTCCTTGACCGCCGGGAAATCGTAGGCCGTCGCCCAGTTCTTGGCGACGTTCTCCGTGCGCCAGTCGATGTGGTCGGCTTTGAAGGCCTCGATGGCCACGGTGGCGTCGCGGAAATACTCGAACCGCAGTTCGTCGAAATTATCGCGTCCGATATTGACGTTGAGATCCTTGCCCCAATAGTCCTTCACCCGCTCGTAGACGACGGTGCGGCCGGCGACGAACTCCTTGACGCGGTAGGCGCCGTTGCCGAGCGGCGGTTCGAGCGTGGTCGCGCCGATGTCGCGCTTCTTGCCGGCGGCGTCGGTCCCCTCCCACCAATGCTTCGGCAGCACGTTGAGCTGACCCAGGATGAGCGGCATTTCACGATTGCCCGGGGCGTCGAAGATGAAGATGACTTCGCGCTCCCCAGTCTGTTCCATTTTCGTGACATGCCGATAATAGGCCGCCGTCATCGGGCTGTGCTTCTTGAACGCCTGCATGGAGAAGATCACATCCTCGACCGTCACCGGCTTGCCGTCGTGATGGCGCGCGTTGGCGCGCAAACGGAAGGTCGCCGAGCTGAAGTCGCTCGCATGGGTGACCGCTTCGGCAATGAGCCCGTAGTCGGTCGAAACCTCGTCGAGCGACGGCGCCAGCAGCGTGTCGGAGAGCATGCCCGCGCCCGCCGCGATCGATCCCTTCAACCCGGAGACGACCTCGTTGAAGTTGTCGAACGTGCCCACCGCCATCAGCCGCACGCTTCCAGCCTTCGGCGCACTCGGGTTGACGTAGTCGAAATGCTTGAAGCCTGCCGGATATTTGAGCTCTCCGAACAGCGACAATCCATGCTTCCATTCGAGCGCGTGTTCTTGCGCGCGCGCGGACGCGCCGAGAAACGGTGCTCCAAATCGGTCGAGGATGGGGGATAAAGCTGCAAGGACGCCGGTGCGAACGACGGATCGACGGGTCAGGCGCAAGGAAACCTCCGGGGCAACGACGCCAATGACGCACGCACTGGCCGCATTATCTCCGATTTGCGATGGCGGGGCACGGACATGTGCGCGGTCGGACCATCACTTTATCATCACTTTATAAGTAGGCGGCGACCGCGCCTGCGCCACTGATATGGTGGGCTCCAACGCGTTCATTACCAAATCTTAAAGTACGCGGTAAGGGGCCGCGAGCCTCGGGATGCTTCACTGCGCCTTCGGACTGCCGGCGGCCTCGGCCGCCTTGGGCAGCGGCGCCGGGTTGTCGGAGAGCGAGTTGAGATAGGCGATGAGATCGGCGCGCTCGCCGCCGCGCTGGATGCCGGCGAAGGTCATGTTGGTGCCGGGAACATAGCCGCGCGGATTGTTGACGAACTGGTTGAGCTCGTCGATGGTCCAATTGCCGCCCTTCGCCTTCATCGCGGCGGAATAGTTGAATCCCGCCTCCGACGCCTTCGGACGGCCGACCACGCCATACAGGTTGGGGCCGACCAGGTTGCGCCCGCCCTTGGCGAAGGTGTGGCAGGCCAAGCATTTCTTGGCCGCGTTCTCGCCGCGGCCGACGTCGGCCTTGGCGAGCAGCTGCTCGATCGGCTCCTGCTTTTCCGGCTCCGCGGGCTTGCCGGCCGGCGCCTGCTCCGGCACCGCGATCTCGTAGCCGGGCTTGGCCGGCTTCACCGGCGTGAAGATGGCGCCGGCGGCGATGTTGATCGAGAGCACGCCGAGACAGGTGCCCAGGATGGCACCGAGGATTTTGTTCACTTCAAAGGAGTCCATCGCCTGAAGGCTCGCGGAAGCTTGGGGAATTGCAAGCGGCGGCCGCGCTGGATTGCGGCGGTGCACAAATAGCCGGTTTGCCTCGGCTCTGGCAACCCGTATAAGCGGCCAACCCCCTCAGGGTGGCGCCAAGCATACATTTTGCCGCAAGCCGAGGGGCCGAGGCGCAGCGATGGCCGACGTTCTCATTGTCATCCCCGCGCGCATGGCTTCGACCAGGCTTCCGGGCAAGCCGCTGCTCGACATCGCGGGCGAGCCGATGATCGTCCACGTGCTGCGCCGCGCGCAGGCCGCGCGGCTCGGCGAGGTGGTGGTCGCGACCGATTCGGACGTGGTCGCGGCCTGCGTCGAGAAAGCCGGCGGCCGCGCCGTGATGACGCGCGCCGACCACGTCTCGGGCTCCGACCGCATTTTCGAGGCCTTGGACGTCGCCGACCCGCAGCGGCGCAGCGCCATCATCGTCAATGTGCAGGGCGACCTGCCCACGCTTGCGCCCGCCGACATCGCAGCCGCGATCGAACCGCTCGCCGATGGCGCGGTCGACATCGCCACGCTGGCGGCCGAGATCAGCCGGGCGGACGAACGCGCCGACCCCAACGTGGTGAAACTCGTCGGCACCCCGGTTGGAGAGCGGCGCCTGCGCGCGCTCTATTTCACCCGCGCCGAGGCGCCTGCCGGCGAGGGGCCGCTCTATCATCACATCGGCCTTTACGCCTTTCGCCGCGCGGCGCTCGCCCGTTTCGTGGCGTTGCCGCCTTCGCCGCTCGAGCAACGCGAAAAACTCGAGCAGCTGCGCGCGCTCGAAGCGGGGATGCGCATCGACGCCATCATCGTCGACAGCGTGCCGCTCGGCGTCGACACGGCCGCGGAGCTCGAGCGGGCGCGTGAAATTCTCGGGCGGGGGAAATAAGGCCCGCCGCGCGCATGAGCCGTGAGGACGCGCTAAGGCCATCCTCATCCTGAGGAGCGGCCCGCACGGGCCGCGTCTCGAAGGATGAGGATGACGCGCCTCACCCTTCGAGACGGGCCCGATAGCGCGTCGAAGACGCGCGTAAACGCGCTTTAGGGTCCCTCCTCAGGGTGGGGCGCGCCGAGCCGTTGACTCGGCGCGGCGGCGTGCGTACCGGAACGCCATGACGGCAGCCAAGAAGATCGTGTTCCAGGGCGAGCCGGGAGCGAACTCCCACCTCGCCTCGCGCGACGCCTATCCGGACTACGAGCCGGTGCCGTGCGCGACCTTCGAAGACGCATTCGCCGCGATCAATAGCGGCGAGGCCGAACTCGGCATGATCCCGATCGAAAACTCGGTCGCCGGCCGCGTCGCCGACATTCACCATCTCTTGCCGGATTCAGGCCTCCATATCGTCGCCGAGCATTTCATGCCGGTGCGGCATCAGCTCTTGGCGCCGAAGGGGGCAACGCTCAAGGACATCAAGACGGTCGAGAGCCACGTGCACGCGCTGGGCCAGTGCCGCAAGGTGATCCGCAAGCTCGGCGTCAAGCCGGTGGTCGCCGCCGACACCGCCGGCTCCGCCCGCGAGGTCGCCGAAATCGGCGACAAGACGCGCGCCGCCATCGCCTCGCGGCTTGCCGCCGAAATCTACGGCCTCGACATCCTGGCGCAGGACATCGAGGACGAGGACCACAACACCACGCGCTTCATCGTGCTTTCGCGCGACGCAAAGTGGGCGAAAAGCGATGCCGGGCCGGTCATCACCACCTTCCTGTTTCGGGTGCGCAACGTGCCGGCGGCGCTCTACAAGGCGCTCGGCGGCTTCGCCACCAATGGCGTCAACATGACCAAACTCGAAAGCTACATGATCGAAGGCAATTTCTTCGCCACCCAGTTCTACGCCGACGTCGAAGGCCATCCCGAAGACCGCAGCCTCGTGTTCGCGTTCGAGGAGCTCGCGTTCTATTCCAAGGAGATGAAGATCCTCGGCGTCTACCCGGCGCACCCCTTCCGCGCAACCTTCGAGGAAGCGGTCGCGTAACGCGGCCGTCATTATTGCCGCAGAGATGAACTCTGGCGCGTGCTTTCAATCGAGTGACCGTGACGCGGCGAACTCGGTCGGGTCCCTCTCCCATAGGGAGAGGGTTGGGGTGGGGGTTAAGTGAGCAAGCACCCGATCAAAAAACAGGAGAGCAACCAAACTCGAACGGAGAAAGTGAAATGACCAAAGACCCGCTGACGGTGCTTAAAGTCTCATCCACCGCTTTTCGAGTACGCCTCGCCTGACCTGCGTGAAAAGCGAAGGCCGCTCTCGTCCCTGTCTAAAATGAGATCGACATCGGGATAATGCGCCCGCTCACGCTTGGCACGCGTGCCGACCTCAAGATAGACCGCGTCGCATTGCGACTTATTGACGAGATGATGGCCGTTGGCGACCCCAGCCTTGAAACCCGCGGCGTCGCCCCGCTGCAACACGGTCGTGCCGCCATCCTCGATCAGCATGATCTCACCCTCGAGCACGTAAACGAATTCGTCTTCGGCCTCGTGCCAGTGGCGGAGTGCGGAGGCGGCGCCGGGCTTAAGGCGCGTGAGATTGACCCCGAACTGCGTGAGCCCGACGACGTCGCCGAGCGCGGCCTTCTCTCGGCCCTCGGCAATGGCGCGCCATGGTTCGGGATAGACGCCTTTGGTTCGCACCGTTGCCTTGGCAATGTCTATCGTCGGCACCGCGCTCTCCTGTATGCCTCAATCGCGGATCGGCTCACCTGACTTAAGGTCTCTCGATGGGTTTCGAACCCCCTCACCCCAACCCTCTCTCCAAAGGGGGAGAGGGAGCGCACCAAACCCGCCGCGAGTGGTCCAATGCTGACTGTCATCCACGCTAAGCGGCGCGGTTCTTGATCAACTGCCTGGCGGATGGCTGAATCCTCGGCGCCGTACCGGCGCCCGCCGTCGGATCGCGCCGGCGGGAACGGTTGGCCGTGATGGTCGCGTCGCGCAAGCGCGTGGCGTCCTCACCATCGACGACCCACTCGATCTCCGAGCGGTTGATCCCGATGTCCTTGAGCGAGCGGTCATCGAGCGCACGAAGCTCGCGCACCGCCGCGTTGCGCTCGCGCCGCAGCGCGTAGGCGCGCCACCATTTGCCCGCGGTGGCGGCGACCGCCCAAGCCGCGGTACGCAATCCGCGCAGGACGGCGCCCACAAGGCCGCGCAACGCCCGGGCGCGGGCGACTTCCGCGCGGCGAATGATCCGTTGCTTCCTGCGCTCCCATTGCTCGTACCTCAACTCATTGAAAACAAATGCTCTTTCATTCCCGGCGCACATCTTCGTTCTCCTTCGATCACGATCTCTGGGAGGGGCTTTACGCCCGCCGAACCATCACGCAAAATGAATAATTATGAACATAATCATCTTGAGATGAGAACGATGGATCTCACCGACCTGCATATCTTCCGCTCGGTGGTGCAAGCCGGCGGCGTCACGCGCGCCGCCGAAAAGCTCAACCGCGTCCAATCCAACGTCACCACCCGCGTGCGCCAGCTCGAAAGCGACCTCGGCGTCGAGCTGTTCGTGCGCGAGGGCAAGAAGCTGCACCTCTCCTCCGAGGGCAAGCTGCTGCTCGACTACGCGGATCGGCTGCTCGATCTTGCCGAGGAGGCGCGCGAGGCGGTGCACGATGCCGAGCCGCGCGGGGTGTTGCGGTTAGGCACGGGCGAAAGCACGGCCGCGATGCGGCTGCCCGTCCCCATGAACGACTATCTCGGCCGCTACCCCGACGTGACTCTCGAGCTGCGCACCGGCAATACCAGGGAGCTTGCCGCCGCCGTCCTCGGCGGCGAGCTCGACGCCGCGCTCATCTCCGAGCCCATCGCCGATGCGCCGTTCGATAAAGTGGCGATCTACGAGGAAGAACTGGTGATCATCGCCGCCGCCGGACATGCGCCGATCAAGTCGCCGCGCGACGCCAGGCCGCAAACCGTGCTCGCGTTCGAATCCGGTTGCTCCTACCGCCAGCGGCTCGAGGATTGGTTCGCACATCACGGGGAAATGCCCGAGCGCATCGTCGAAATCACCTCCTACCACGCCATGCTCGGATGCGTGGTGGCGGGCATGGGCATTTCGCTGATGCCGCGCAACGTGCTCACCACCTTTCCGGACGCCAAGCTGTTGAGCGTGCACTCATTGCCGCCGGCGCTCGCCCACGCGCCAACCTGCCTGATCCGGCGCAAAGGCACGCTCGCGCCGAAGGTGAGCGCGCTGATCGAGGTTCTGCTCGCGCACACCGACACGGGCAAAAAACGGCGCGCGGCGCGCGGCAACGGGCGGGGCGCTCGCAGCCTCGGCTGACGGCCGCTCCCGGCGTCAAATCGTCTGATTGTACGCGCCGACCTCGCGATGCGTGCGCAGCACGCCGTCGATCGCCTTGAACATGTCGCGCATGCGCGCCTCCGACACCGGGCTTTCGACCACCACCACCAGCTCCGGCTTGTTGGAGGAGGCGCGAACGAGCCCCCAGGTGCCGTCGGCGAGCGTGACGCGCACGCCGTTGACGGTCACAAGGTCGCGGATCGGCTGCCCGGCCACCTTCTCGGCGCGCGCTTTCGCCTGCTCGAAGTGCTTCACGACGTCGTCGACCACGCGGTATTTGACCTCGTCGGGGCAGTGCGGCGCCATGGTGGGCGAGGACCAGGTCTTGGGCAGCGCATGCTTGAGGTCGGCCATGGTCTTTGCGGGATTGCGGTCGAGCATGTCGCAAACCGCGAGCGCGAACACGAGCCCGTCGTCGTAGCCGCGTCCGAGCGGCGGATTGAAGAAGAAGTGACCGGATTTCTCGAAGCCCGCCATCGCGCCGATCTCGTTGACGCGGCGCTTCATGTAGGAGTGGCCGGTCTTCCAGTAGTCGACCTTGACGCCGTTCTCGCGCAGCACCGGGTCGGTCATGAACAGGCCGGTCGACTTCACGTCGGCGACGAAGGTCGCGCCCTTGTGTTGCGCGGAGATGTCGCGCGCGAGCATCACGCCCACCTTGTCGGCAAAAATTTCTTCGCCCTCGTTGTCGACCACGCCGCAGCGGTCGCCGTCGCCGTCGAAGCCGAGCGCCAGGTCCGCCTTGACGCGCAGCACCTCGTCGCGCATCGCGTGCAGCATCTTCATGTCTTCGGTGTTGGGATTGTATTTGGGAAAGGTGTGATCGAGCTCGCAGTCGAGCGGAACGACCTCGCAGCCGACGGCGGCGAGGACCTGCGGCGCAAACGCGCCGGCGGTGCCGTTGCCGCAGGCGCAAACGACCTTGAGGCGGCGCTTGAGCTTCGGGCGCTTGGTAAGATCGGCGATGTAACGGGCCGGCAAGTTTTCGACGAAGGTATAGGAGCCGCCGCCGCGCAGATTAAAGCGCGCCTCGAGCACGATCGCCTTGAGCCGATTGATCTCGTCCGGGCCGAAGGTGAGCGGCCGAGCGGCGCCCATCTTCACGCCGGTCCAGCCGTTGTCGTTGTGGGAGGCGGTCACCATCGCCACGCACGGCACGTCGAGAGCGAATTGGGCGAAATATGCCATCGGGGTGAGCGCCAGGCCGATGTCGCTGACGTTGCAGCCCGCCGCCATCAGCCCCGACACCAAGGCGGTCTTCACCGAGGCCGAATAGGCGCGAAAATCGTGGCCGGTCACCACCTGCGGCGTGACCCCGAGCTCGTGGATGAGCGTGCCGAGGCCGAGCCCCAGCGCCTGCACCCCCATCAGGTTGATTTCCTTCTCCAAGAGCCAGCGCGCGTCGTATTCGCGAAAGCCGGTGGGCTTCACCAGCGGCTCGGATTCATAGGCATAGGTGTTGGGCGCGAGCGCGGGCTTCGGCTTGGGGAACATCAGCGGTTCCTGATTGCGGATCGATGCGCACGAGCCTCATAGCGCAGGCCCCGCGCCGGGAAAAGCGTGTGACGGACGCTCCGAGCGAGAGATGGAACCGTGGAAACGGGTTTGGCTCAGTCCAAGACCAGCTCAAGCCGCTGCAATCCAGGCTTGATGTCGACCATAAGAGCGGTCTCGACATCCTTCGCGCCCTTTTTCGCGTGCGCGGAAATTTTCCTCAGTCCGGGCACGACCCGCTCAAGCGCGATTGTTTTGCCGCGACTGCGCGCCACTTCGATGTCGTCTACCGAGATGAGCACTTCGTCGTCGAAGTCGCCGGACAAAGTAAGATTGAGCGCGCCTGGTTTGCTGGCTTCCTCTGCGGTCTTGGCGGCCGCCCTCGCATCGGCTGCCGCCTTCTCGGCGGCGGCCTTGGCATCGGTTGCAGCGTTCTCAGCGGCTCTGGCCGTCTCCTGAATTTGTTTCGTAACGTCGTCGGTCCCTTTCTTCGCCGCGGCCTCGAGCTCGGACAGGGAGGCGAGAAACTCCGTCCGCCACTCGGTGAGTTCGCCGGTTGTGATCTTATTCACGTCGTTGCAGAACGCCTCCGCGAGGGCGGTGATGCGCTCGCGCGCAACAGCCTCTGCGGTCTTCCGATCGGCGGCGTCTTTGAGCACTATCAACTCTTTGAGGAATTCGAATTGAACCTTGGTCCAGAGATCTCGAATCGCAAGAATGATCCCGAGATGACGGAAGTAGGTCGTGGTTTTGTCGGTCCCCTTCTCGTAAAAGCTGATCGCTCCCATGACGGCATAGATCGCGAGAACGGCGAGCAGGACCCCTTTATCGAACCCATCCAAACCCCATTTCTGAAGGAATGGCTCCGGCGCGAAGCGCAACGCCGCCGCCAGGCCGGTCAACAGGAATGCGATTGATCCGAGCAAAGCCAGGACCCATCGAGAGCCGTTTGCCCATTTCGTATTTTGCTTGCGCAGAGCCTCGTAGTAGATAAACCGTTCGTCCTTCAAACGTCGGAGTTTTTCGAGGAGCGCTTCGACGAACTTGGAAAATTCCAGCTCGGCGGTGCCTTGCGGCTCAAGCTCGATGGCGCGGAATGTATTTCCGACCACATTATTGGGCATGGTCGAGGTCCCTTTTTGCCTGGCTTACTTTCACACAGCGCTGTGCGCTCGGCGCGGCCATTCAGAGACGGCGTTCGCTCGCAGCGAAGATCAGATTGTCGATCACCATGACGTACTAGAACGCGACCTCAAAAAATAGCCGGTCTTCGACCACTTGCTCCTGTGTCGTCGGCGTCGGCCTATCGACGCGCAGAACGAGGCCCTTGGCCTTTTCGTTGAGCGCGGCAACGAGCTCGTCGAGGGGCATATGATCCCAGTGTTTCTTCTTCGCCATCGCCTGGTCGACCGGGATCATCGCGACGCGCAACTTCTCCATTTGTTCGAGGCCCTTGTCCCGCAAGGTCGCATTGTGACTGCCGTGGTGCCCGACCTTGTAGAAGATCGTGCGCTTGAGCAGGTCGGGCCCGGTGACCTTCTTGCCTCCGACCTCCCATTCGAGGCCTTGCCACGACAGCCAATTCCCGACCTGGGCGTCGGCAGCGAACAGCAACACATCGCCGTCCGCGAGCTCGATGGCGAGCACGAGGCTGGTGTTGTTGGTGAGGCTATCGAGCTGTAGCGCCAACTCCGTCGAGCCTCCCAGCCAGTCGCTGTCGATCAGTCGCCAGTTGTCCGTCGCATCGGCCGGCGTCCAATATTGCTGCTGGAAGAACGCCATCTCCTTAGCGTACGAAAACGGGATTTCGTACTGCCCATCGAAGGGCCGACCGCGATCGTTGCTGTCCAACGCGGTGCCCGCGCCGGCCATGAACAATTGGAATCCATCGACCGCGAGGCCGTAGGTTTCCTTATCGCGCGCCGAGGGGTTGATCTTGCGCAATAACTTCTCGTCATGGGGCGGGCCAAGCACGTAGAACCTTGCCCCCGTGCCGCTGGGCTCTACCGGAGCATCACTCGGGAGGCAGAACCGCAGGTTCGACGACATTTCTCTGACGCTGGCGAGGGCGTCTTCGGTCGAGGCGCCCTTCGCCGCGCCGAAAAACTCCAGCAGCCCGCCAAGCTCGACCGCCTCGGCGGCAGGCTCATCCCCCGCGAGCTGCAGACGACTGAGCCCGAGGCGCAGCGAAGCGAGTGCTGCGTCCCGCTGCGCTTTGAGTTTCTGGGTCAACGGATCGTTTCTATTTTCCGTCCAACCGAGCCAGACCTCGTGGACCTTGAGTTTGTCAAACGCGTCCTTGGCCTGCACAAAACCGGAAACATGATCCCAGTGCTCGTGCGTTGCCAGCAAGAGGTCGATCTCGCCTTGCGTGGCCGCGATAATGCTTTCGACCACTTCGGTCATCTTGGTGGACGCATCCGCGGTGCCCAAGATGACTCCACAATCGATCAGGACCCTGTACGGACGGTCACTATCGGAACGCGGCAGCGAAATCAGAAAGCAATCGCCCAGGCCTTGTCGGTACATTCTGACCTTCGCGCGATAGCTGCTCGAACCCTGCGGACTTGCGCTGGTGCGGCGCCTCGGGCCTTTGGCATTTTTTTGCGACTTGCGAGCCACGGCGCTCTCCTATCCGTGCACGCGATGCATCACGGCGAACGGCTCGCCGGCGGCCGATTTGCTCGCGAAGTAGTTGGAACGGAGCCCACCAGGAGCATCGACAGCAAGCGTTAATTGTACGGCGAGACGGTCGGGACTTTGGACTTTCTTGCGCACCATGTAGCGAACCTCGGCCGTCGCGAGGTCGATGAGCAAGGTGCAGCCGCCGCGCAAGCGGCCGCCGGGCGGGTCCGAGAGACGGAAGCTTTGGGTGATTTCGACGATCAAATCGGAGCGGATGTTCCCGTCAGGACCGACCCGCCGCGCCGGACGCACCGAGTGGATTTCGATCCTGCGAAGCTCTCCGGTCCATGCGCCGATCTTGTCGGGTCTTGGCTTGTCGATCCGCAACAGACCCAATGCAGCGATTTCCTCCTCGCTCACCTGTTTTGGATCCATCAGCCAATGCCAGAAAATCTTTGCGTTCTCTTCCGAAGATTTGTAGGCAGCCTCGCGTTTGACGTTCATGTCCCAATCGATCGACATCCGATCAAGGACCGCCCTAACATTGGCCTTTTGCAGCGGCAGCGGCGGCGGCTCCCACAGGAGGCTTCCTGGCGACAGATGCTTGACGTCCCAGGGATAAATGCCGCGGTTGCGAAATGCCTCGATGAAGGCGGTGCGGTAGCCGTACTTGTCGTCCGGCACGAGATCGGCATCGGCGGTGATGAGCGCGCGCAGATATTCGCCGAAGGTGATGTCGACCGGCGGACAATAGTCGAGCGCGCGAATGCAGATATTGAGAAACTGTCCCGCAACTTTGCTCGCCTCGCGCGCCAATCGACCGACGAGATCTGTCGATATGGCGCCCGCTGGGAGGATGCCGCTCCCCGCGGTCGCGAGCCGCAGAAGATCGAGCGTGCGGCGCCTGTAAATCTGCAGGAACGCGTCGAAGACGGCGGCCACCAAGACGGCGCCGCGGTCATGTGCTTCGGTTGCGCTTTCATAGTCGGTCCGCTTCGGTTCTTGACGGACCCAGATTTCCTTCTCCCGCGGTTTCGCAGGATCGCTCGGCTCCGCGTCGTCGTTTTCACCGTTGCCGGCGCTTTCGTCGTCGCGACCGGCCTTCACCTTTACGACCTTGCCGATGTAGTCGCGCAGCGCGCCATACCGGCCGGTCGCCTCGCCGAACTGGACCGCGAGCTGCCCCAACAGGTTTTGCTTCTCGAGGTCGCCGCGGGTTTCGGCGATTTGGTGGCGCAATGCTTCCGGCAGCGTGAAATGCTGAAAAAGCGCGACGATGTCGGCGAAAGCTTCATGGAAGGCGAATACGTCACGATTGGTGGCCTCGCGGAAGCGCCGATGCAAGCCATCTAGCAATGCGTGTGTCGTCTCATGGGCCACGATATCGTGGGACGTCGCCGTGAAAACGACTCCTCCGGGCAGCGACGTTCCCGCATTCGAGCCGGAAGCGGTGAAATAGCCGAGCAGGAGAGCCTTACGCTCTGGGCTGTAGTACGCATTCTTGGCGCGCAGGGCGTGCGGATAGATTCGAAGCCGTTGCACGTATTCGTTATGCCTTTCGCCATCCACCGTCTTCTCGCGTGGGGCCCACAATGCGACGCGGCCGAGCGCGTCCTCGAAATGTTCGATCGTCTTCATCGCCACCGCATACGTCATCTGCTGATGAAACTGCGGGCTGGCTTCCGACGGTGAGAGACCCGAGCGAGTCAGGATGTGTGGATGATTTAGATCCACCGGCGCATAGCAGCATTGGCTCGCCGGATCGACGTCGATCACTTCGATATATTCGCCGATCGGGCCCGGCTGGAGATCCTTTTCCCAGCGTACATCGAGCGTTGCCTCGTTGATGGCGAGCGTTTTCAAGCGCGCGCCAAGCGAAGGGTCATAGGCATAGACGCGCAGCGGCCGGTGCGCTGGCTGGGGAACCTTCGGGCTCTTCGCACGCTCGAGCTGCAGCCGCTGAACTGCGTTCCCGGTGAGCGGCAGCGTCACCGTTACCGTGACCTCGTCTTTGCGCACCGCGGCGCCAAGGAATTGTCGCAGCGACTTTGATGCACGCGGGTGAGCAATCAGCGCCTCGGCCAGCCGCCGCACCTGCGCGTGCGAGGCGGTCGCCGCGTCCGCCGGCATGACGCTTTCGACCGCCGCGCTCTGGGAGAGCTGCAAAGCCTCGAGCTCCAGCATCTGCTGCTGCGGCTCGGGCGAGGCCTGCAGGCCGCGGCCAGTCAGAATACGCAAGAACTCGAACGAGGCGTTGTCGGCGTCGGTCTCCTGCAGTGCGGACGCGGCCGCCGGTGCCTGCGCGAGCGCCTCGTGGGCGCGCAACTCTCCGCGCCCGAGACGCTTGCTCTCCTGCGCGTTTTCCTTTGCGCTGCCGAACAACGCGCTGCGGATCGCTTCCACGCGCATCCATCCTTTTGGGTATGCATCGACGGCCGCGCGATTGCGTTGCAGCCAGAGCGCGGCCGCGGCGGCGACTTGCGGTGTCGCGGCCGAGGTTCCTTGGCCGTCGAAGTCGATGATCTCGCTGCAGCCCCACCGTGCCCACGGCACATTCGGCGTGGGCGCGGCGATGGCGGTCTTCATCTTGGGCTCGGGACCGTAGTTTCCCGCCATCAGCCGAATCTCCAGATCGGCATAGGGCTTTCCGTCCGCCATCACGCCGCAGGCCGCGACGACGCGACCGAAACGCGCGGGGAAAACGATATTGCGGGTGGGTAGATTGCCGAAATTGTTACCCGCAGCGGTGACGATGAAGACCCCCTGCTCGTAAACGGCATTCACAGCTTCGGCCCACGCCTGGGAGGCAAGGCCGCCCATGCTCATGGTGATGACGTCGACTCGATTGGCGCCCGTTGTATTCAACGAATGCACGTAGTCGAACGCCTGGGCGATTGCGCTGTTCTTGAAAAGCACGACCCGGTTGGCGACCCGCACCGGCACGACCTCCGCGAAAGGCGCTCCGCCCAACAGCGATTGGCCCGGCTGGCCGGCGCCGGCGAGAATGCTGAGCGTGCCGGTGCCGTGACCGAGATTGGCAAGCAAGCCGCTGGTCCGGTCGGTTGCGTCGTTGGGATCGCCGCCGTCGACGAAATTGCGCGCGATGTCCGCACGCAAGCGCTTCGGCAGCGCATGATGGTCGGGATCGTACCCGGTGTCGAAGTGCGCAATTCGAACCTTGGAGGCAACTTGCGGGCCCCCGAGTGCGGCGATGGCGTCATCGAACTGTGAATGGGCGGGATCGCGAAACCAGTAAGGATTAGCGGTAATGTGCGGAAATTCGTCGCGCTGAGAATTGACGCTGTCGCATGACCGCGACATCGCCATTCCAAGCTCCGCATCGCTGCCCGTGATCCACTGTTGCTCCAAATCAGGTTCCGCGAATTCGGGCGCGGGCACACCGGCTACGCCGAAGCCTTGCTGCAGCAACGAATGACACACATCCCAGGCGTTTTCCCCCGCGAAGCCCGGCGGTGGGGTCAGGATCTGCCAGGTAGCGGCCGCGGCCGCTGCCGCTCCCGGCGTCTTCGGCGGCGCGATGCTCTTGAACAGGGGCGTGACCGTGAACGTGACGGCGGCGGCCCCAAAACGCAATCGCGCGGAGGGTAGGCCCGGCGCGGCTTTCACCAGAATACGCGGCGTCTTCATGGCTGCGATGTGCGTCGTGGAAACGTGAGATTACGCCTCCAATTCCCGCCGGCAAGTTCAGCACCCGCTCGATCCGAGATAGCTTTAGACTAGGAGAACTCGGCGAACCTGGCTTCCCCTGTCGGCTACGCGACCCCGGCATGGGGGTGTGCTACTATAGTTGCAGTCCTCACAGAATGCAATTGGACGTTGTTCCGGCGAAAGCGGCTGCTTAAGTTCCGCTCGCGGAACTCGTGCAAAGTTGCGAATGGCGGAATAGAATCTGCTGCGCGGGCACCGGCCAAGATCGTTCCCGCCTGGATTGGGCCGGAACCGTCAGTGCCGCGGTTCGATGCGTGAGCCATCTCACACAGCGATGCGGCCCCGCACTCTAAAATGGTCCTGTGCAACGCTGCGACCCGACTTCATTGGGCACGGTCATGCAGGGTTCGCTGAGCGACAGCGACTGGAAACTGCTCCTTCACCGTATCAAGGAGGGCAGGTGCACGCCGTTTCTCGGCGCCGGGGCTTCGTTCCCGGCGCTGCCACTCGGCGGCGGGCTCGCCGAGCAATGGTCCTCCGAGCATAGTTACCCGCTTGCGGACAGGACAGACCTCCCGCGCGTCGCGCAATACCTCGCCGTCACCTACGATTCGATGTTTCCGAAGGAGAGGCTCGCGGATTCATTTAAGAAATGCGCGCCGCCGGATTTCAGCGCGCGGGATGAGCCCCATAGCGTGCTGTCGAGGCTCCCGCTCCCGATCTACATGACGACGAACTACGACGACTTCATGATCCGCGCCCTCAAGGCGCAAGGGCGAGAGGGGGTGCGCGAGACTTGCCGCTGGAAGAGCGACATCAAGCACCTGCCGTCCGAGTTCGAAAAGGGTTACGTGCCTTCGGCCCAGCAACCAGTCGTCTTTCACCTGCACGGTTATCTCGACGAAACGAGGTCGATGGTGCTGACCGAGGACGATTACCTGGACTTCCTCATGCGGCTCTCCACCGATCAGCACATCCTGCCGCCACGCATCCAGGAGGCGTTCACCGATTCGACGCTGCTGTTCCTCGGCTACGGGCTGGCGGACTGGAACTTTCGCGTGCTGTTCCGCGCACTCGTCGAGTACCTGGACAAAAGCAGCACCCGTTCGCACGTCTCGGTTCAGCTCTCACAAGTCCGGCAGGACATGACTGACGAGCAAAAAGAGAGTGTTCAAAAATATTTCGATAAACACTTCTCCAGCCTTCGCATCCGAGTTTTCTGGGGCACCTGCCGCGATTTCGTCTCCGAGTTGAGCCGGCGCTGGGAGGCCTTCAATGGCAGCGGCTGATCAAAAGCCCTACGTCGGACCGCGGCCTTTCGGGCGTGACGAAAAGAACCTCTTCTTCGGGCGCGACCGCGAGACGCGTGATCTGTGCTCCCTCGTCGTCGCCCATCCGATCGTTCTCCTCTACGCGGCTTCCGGCGCGGGCAAGTCGTCGCTGCTCAATGCAGGCTTGATCCCCCTGCTCGAGGCACGCGGTTACGAGGTTCTGCCGTCGGCCCGCGTGAGCGGTCGGATACGCGATGCGGTCAATAACGCCGGTGTCGATAATGTCTATGCATTCAATATCCTATCGAGCTGGGCCGGCCCGAGCGTCGACCCCAGGGACCTGGTGAAGGTGGACATCGCCAGCTTCCTCGCCGCCCGCCCGCATCGAAAGGACGCGGCCGGTGAACCGGTGCTGCGGGTCGCCCTCCTGGATCAATTCGAGGAACTCTTTACGTTTGCGCGCGAGCGCTGGCAGGAGCGCGCAGCGTTGATTCGCCAGCTTGCCGAGGCGCTCGAACACGATCCGCTGCTGCGCATCGTGCTTGTCATGCGACGGGAATTCGTCGCTCGACTCGAGACCTTCGCGCCGCTATTGCCGCAGGCGCTGCGCACGCGCTTTCCCCTCGACGAACTGGGCCCCAAAGCGGCCCAGGAGGCGATCGAGGGACCACTCGCGCGGACCGACAGAAAGATCGAGCCCGAGGCCAGTCAGCGGCTCGTGGAAGAACTGCGGACGGTCACGGTAAGAGGGGCGGGCGGCGAGGACGTCGAGACCATTGGTCCGTCCGTCGAGCCGGTGCAGCTGCAAGTCGCCTGCGCGAAGCTCTGGGACGATCTTCCCCCGGATGTCCACACGATTACGGCCGCTCACATCGAGACCTATGGCGACGTCGATAAAGCGCTGAAGCGGTTCTACGAAGACGCGCTCAGCGCTGCCGAGACGAAAACAGGCGTGTCCAAGGACCGCCTGCGTTTGTGGGTGGATCGCTATCTCATTACCCCCGGGGGGACGCGCGGCACGGTCTACCGCGGACCGGAAAGCACCGGCCGTGAGGAACGGGCGATCCCCAACGCCGCCGTTGACGTTCTGGAGGAGAAGCACCTCATACGCGCAGAGGCGCGCGCCGGCGGCGAGCGTTGGTACGAGCTGACGCACGACCGCTTTGTCGGGCCGATCAGGGAGTCCAATCGAGTCTGGAAAGAACACTACGAACGCCGGCAGCGGCGGTGGAAATTGCTGCGCGCCACGGGGCTCGGTGCGAGCGTCGGTGTGGCGATCGTGGGTATACTCTTTTACGCTGCGTTGAGGTACTTCACCGAGTACGATCGCACCGACGGCGCGATCAACGAGTTGCTCACGCTCCACGCGCGCGACTCTGAGGCTGCTGAACGAAAGGCGCCGACGGTGCTCGGCAATGTTGCCGCCTACCTTTGGCAGCAAAACGAGCTCGAGCACCTGACAGGCCTGCTGAAGCTCGCCACGCCCGTGATCACGGAGCAGTACCGCACGGACCGCAGGGTGGGCGCCGTTATGCCGCAAGTCGGCAGTGACGCGCCCTGGCCGATCGAGCTGCGTTACAACCCGGATCGCGACGTGGACGTTGGTCGACTTCTTTATGAATGGCGGGTCGTTGCGGCACGAATGATGGACACGTGGGGTATCCCGGCGCCGGCAGCGTTGAAGCTCAGTGCAGACAAGAACGTACCGCTGCACGATGTCGTCGTGATGGCTGGCAAGGAGGAGACGCGCAAAGAGGTACCCACGCTGCGGTCGTTCGTCCTTGTCTCAGAGAACGAGATGCCGGAGCGGTTGCGAGGGTGGTTTGAGACGCACAAGGCGCAGTGGGCGCGCGTCGAAGCCGATGCCCTGAAAGACGGCGGGCCGTGGTGGCTGGTGCCGTCCTGGACCCAACCGCTGTTCGAGGCGGCCGGCCATCAGGTATCGCCCAAAGAGGCGCTGATCGCGGCGGCGCTCGGAGAGGCCCTGACCGCCCAGCCGGAACTGACACTCAACGCTCGGAACGTCGCCTATCTGCTGCGCCGTCTGGAAGGCGCTGGATTCAAGCGCACCGTCGCCGAGGCTCTGGCTTCCCGCGGTGGCATCGACGGGCTCGTCGATGATTTGCGCGCCCTCGTCGCACGCGGCTATCCGCTCGTGAACCTGGAATACGTGCTCGATAGTCTGGCGGCCTATCCGCGGGCACAATTTTCGTCCGCGGCCGTCGCCGAGCACGTCGAGAAGGACCAGACCGCCGCAACGTTGCGGGGCGGCGTTCGGTTTGCCGGCGCGCGCGGTGCTGCCGCCGAAGCCGCCGCGTCCGCCCCGGCCGAGGACATGGTTCCTTACCGCGACACGGCCGACCGCAAGACCAACAACCCACAACCCCTTCGCGTTTACCTCGGCGACGAGCTGGTAGACTACTTCGCCACGCCAGAGGGTGAATTGCACCCGAGGATCCTAGAAGTGGTGGCGGATCTTCGCGGCGAATTATTCAAGCGTTTCGGCATCGTGGTGCCGGGAGTGAGTTTCAAGGGTGCGATCTTGGACCCGGCGCGCAAGCTGGCGCCCCAAGCGTTTCGCATCGAGCTGCTGACGCAGACATGGGCCGACAGGGACGCGATCGCCATCGAGGTTTCCGACCTCGACCGCGCCGTCGAGCAGTTCGTCGGCGAGTTACGCCGGCGGTTGCTCGCATGGCGTACGTGGTGGGTCACGGCTGACTACGTAGACAAGCAGCTGGAAAGGAATGAGCCGCTCAAGGCTTGGTTACTCGAGCGCTACGCGCTGAGCGACATCAAGTCGCTTTTGCGCGGCGTGCTCATGCCGAGCGAAGCCGAGCTCGGTGCCTACAATGCCGAGGGCGTCGAAGGCGCGCTGCGGCGCGTCGCTCCCGGCCAGTCCCTGCGCGAGCTCGACTGGCTTCTCGGCAGCCTCGTCTTTTGGTCGCAGGCCGGTCTCGATGGCGCGCAACTGGTGCGGGCATTGCAGGACAGCCAGGCGGCGCGACTCGCGCCCGACCCGCAATCTTTGCCTGATCGCCCAGTAATGGCAGTCGTCGCGGGAATCGACGCCCTCGAGCAACGCGATTTTCCGCGCGCCGAGCAGCAGTTTGGCGAGGCGGTGGCGGCTGACCGCCGCGGTGCCATTGCGAGCTTTCCCGCGGCCTACGCAAGTCGCGACGCCGTGAGCGTGAAGGGCGCGCTCAACAAAGTGACCCAGACCTGCATCGACTCCCAGCGTTCCGGCAGCTACGACGAGCAAGCGCGCTTCGAGCTCGAAGATTTGCTCGCGCGCCATCAGGATGCAATCGCCGACCCCGACCGGGTACGCCTCGAGTACTGTCTGTTCCTGTTCGGACGTTCGGTCGTGCAGGTCCGTGGCGCGGGCCAGATGCGCGCCAGTCTCAAGACGTTGAACACACCGCGGTACAGCAGCCTGCTCGACGCGAATCAGAAATACGTCCTCGGCTACTGGACTCTCGAGCTGAGCGGGCGAAGCTTCGACCCGCCGCCGGACCTGGCCGCGGCAGAAAATTGGCTCGTCAGCGCTTTTCGGGAGTGGAAAGAGACAGAACAGGACGAGGCGAATGCTCAAAGCGCATTTCAGGAGCTGATGAACCGTTACAACCGATCGCTTCCGCGCTGGTACTCGAATTTGCTGCAGCGCCTGGCAGAACTCCGTCCGAAAAACTTCTATATGGCGTATGACCTAGGGAACTGGCTTTCCGAGGGCAGCGATGAGGCCGATGTCGACAAGGGCCGCTTCTGGACGGAGCAGGCGCGAGAACGAATTGATGGACCCGCCGTGCCAGAAGCCGACAGACCGCGGTTGAGCGCCTGGACCTCCTATGGTCTTGCCAAGAACTATTCGGCCAAGTCACGGTTTAGCGCTGGGAAAGCAAGCCAAGAGGCGGCACAGGAAGCAACGAGCCGGCTCACGGCATTGATTCAGAGTCTCAGAAAAGATGGACTCATCCAGGCTGCGAACTGGCCTGGCCCCTCTGCTTATTCCACGCTCATCGATACCCAGCTGTCCCACAATGACATTGACGAGGCCGCGAGGATATTGGGCGATTCGCGCGACGACGGCCTGACCGACAGCCCCGACCTCGTGGGCAACAGATTCGCTCTCCTTCTCGCAGCGGGGCGCACCGATGAGGCGCTCCAATCTGCCGAGAGAGCCCGCGAAATGCCGGGTTTAGAAAGCGGGGCCTTAATGTTGGCGGCGCTGTCGCAACTGGTAACCAATGGGGAAAAAGCGGAGTATGCGGCGCGTAAGTTTCTCGCAACAACTCACGATTCGAGGGACTATGTACGCCTGATGCTCTATTGGCATCTCGGTCGACGCGGGAAGGTCGATGTGGCAAAGGCTTATCTCGACGAGCGCTGGCGCGGCATCGATAAGGACTCATGGCCCGCGCGCCTCGCGCAAGGCGACACCCAGGTGTGGCGCGAGCGATTGATCGGTTATTACCTGGGGAACGTCACGCCCGAGGAGTTCTTCCAGCCGCTGCGCAGCCGCGAGGCGTTCGAGGCCTCCGGGCTCAACCGCATCGGCCTGAGCTACGACGAAATTCGGTGCGAGGCCTATTTCTACGACGCACTGTTGCAGGCGGTCACAGGTGACGCCGCCAGCCGTTCGGCACGTTTTATGAAACGCATCCAGGAAGTCCTCGAAACGCGGGCTGGACACTATTACGAGCACCTGATGGCAAGGTACCTGCGCTCACGCGGGTAACGACAGGGCGGCTTGCTCTGTCGCACGAGCCGCCGCGCCGTGGCTGGTCGAGTAACCAGAATCACGGTTCGCCGATCCGCCACCAGGCGTAGAAATGAAGTACGCTGCTGCACCTGAGCATCAAGAAGAGCGCGGTTTGGCGCGGCGCGTCGGCACGGCGGAGAGCGGATTGTCGGGCCAGGGATGGCGCGGGTAGCGGCCCTTCATCTCGGCTTTGACCGCGGCGTAGCTGCCGCGCCAGAAGCCGGGCAGATCGCGCGTCACCTGCACCGGCCGATGCGCCGGCGACAACAGCTCGACCACAAGCGCCACCCGCCCCGCCGCGATGCTGGGATGGCGGTCGAGGCCGAACAGCTCCTGCACGCGGATCGCAAGCTTGGGCCCCTCTTGCGCCTCATAGTCGATGGGCACCGCGGAGCCCGACGGCGCGGTGAAATGCGTGGGAGCCTCGGCGTCGAGCCGGCGGCGCAACGTCCACGGCAGTAACCCTTGCAGGGCTTGCGCGAAGTCGTCGCTCGCGAGTTCGCCGAGCGCGGTCTTGCCGGCGAGCGCGGGCGCGAGCCAATCGGCCGCGGTCGCGGCAAGCGCTGCATCCGACAGGTCGGGCCATTCATCGCCTTCGGCCCGGCGCAAAAACATGACCCGGTCGCGCCATTGCCGCAGCGGCTTCGTCCATGGCAGCCGCTCGATGCCGAGCCGGGCGGCGCCCTGCGCGAGCAGGCGGGCGCTCGCATCGTCCGGCGTCACGGTGAGCGGCTGCTCGGCGAGCGCGATGGCGCCGAGCCGGCGCAGCCGGCGCGCGCGCAGGCTCGCGCTCGCGGCGTCGAAGGCGATGTCGTCGCGGCTCTCGATGCGATCGGCGAATTGCGCCTCGATCTCGGCGAGCGTCAGCGGCGCCGCCAGCACGATGCGGCCCTGCGCGGCTGTTCCGGCGATCTCGGCGACGGCGAGGAACGGCGCGCGCGCAAGCGCGGCGGCCGCGTCGACATTGGCGCCACGGCCGTTGGCGAGGAGGAAAGCGCCGCCGGCGCCGCGGTTCTTGGCGACGCGGTCGGGATAAGCGAGCGCGAGCAGCGCGCCGACCGATAGGTCCTCCCCTCCCCGCGCCTGCTCTCTGCACTGCCGGGCGACCGGCGAAGAATTTCCCTTTGCAATTTCTGCCCACCTTCTCGCCATCGCCCGCGCGTCGTTCGCGCGCTTCGAGCGATCGCGGCGCAGCGCGTCCAGGCGATGGCCGAGATCGACGTCGTTGCCGCCGAGCGCGCGCTCGGTGAGGACGACGGCGATCTCGGCGGCACGCACGGCGTCGGCCGCGGCTGCCGCGTCGACGACCATGCGCGCCAAGCGCGGCGGCAGCGGCAGCTCCCGCAGCCGCCGTCCCTCCTCGGTGATGCGCCCCGCGCGGTCGATCGCATTGAGCTCGCCGAGCAAGGCCTTTGCCTGCGCCAGCGCCGCCGGCGGCGGCGGATCGAGAAAGGCGAGTTGCGCTGGATCAGCGACGCCCCAATGGGCGAGGTCGAGCACGAGGCCGGAAAGATCGGCGGCGAGAATTTCCGGCCGGTTGGCGGGCTCGAGCGCGGCGGTCTGCGGCTCGTCCCACAGCCGATAGCAGACGCCGGGCTCGGTGCGCCCGGCGCGGCCGCGCCGTTGGTCGGCGGAGGCGCGCGAGACTCGCACGGTCTCGAGCCTGGTGAGCCCCACATCGGGCTCGTAGCGCGGCACCCGCGCGAGCCCGCAATCGATCACCACCCGCACGCCTTCGATGGTCAACGAGGTCTCTGCGATCGAGGTCGCGAGCACGACCTTGCGCCGCCCGGGCGGCGCCGGCGCGATCGCCCGGTCCTGCACGTCGGCGTCGAGCGCGCCGTGAAGCGGCACGATGTCGATCGCGGGATCACCGACGCGCTCGCGCAGGAGCGCCTCGCTGCGGCGGATCTCGGCGGCGCCGGGAAGAAAGACCAAGAGCGATCCGGCATCGGCCCGCAGCGCGCGTCCGACGGCGCCGGCGACCTGCGGTTCGATCGGGGCGCGCGCGTCGCGGCCGAGATAGCGGGTCTCGACCGGGAAGGCGCGGCCGGCGCTCTCGATCAACGGCGCATCGCCGAGGAGCTTGCCGACGCGCGCGCCGTCGAGCGTCGCCGACATCACCAGGAGCTTGAGGTCGGCGCGCAGGCCTTGCTGCACGTCGTGCGCCAGCGCCAGGCCGAGGTCGCCATCGAGCGAGCGCTCGTGGAACTCGTCGAACAGAACGGCGGCGATGCCGGCGAGCGAGGGATCGTCGAGCACAAGGCGCGTGAACACGCCCTCGGTCACCACTTCGATGCGCGTCGAGGCCGAGACTTTGGAGCCGAAGCGCACGCGGTAGCCCACGCTGGCGCCGACGGCTTCGCGCAGCGTCGCCGCCATGCGCGCGGCCGCCGCCCGCGCCGCAAGCCGGCGCGGCTCGAGCACCAGGACCTTTTTTCCTTGCGCCCAAGGCTCGGCCGCGAGCACGAGCGGAACCCGCGTGGTCTTGCCGGCGCCGGGAGGGGCGACCAGGACCGCGGCGTTTGCCGCGCGCAAAGCGCTCGTCAGCTCCGGCAGCGCCGGATCGATGGGAAGAGGTTCTCCGATGGCGTTCATCGCGGCCACTTTGCATGCGCGCTCCGCTTTGGGGAAGGCGCACGAAGAGACGTGCATAGCGGGCTCGAATCGGTGGCGAAATCGCCCTTCAAGTGTTAAGTCCGAGCCATGCCAAGCCAAGCCGCACAGAGCGCTCGCAGCGCGCCGTCCCTCGCCCGGGCGCCGAAGAAAGGCGACCACGTCTTCCTGGTCGACGGCTCGTCCTACATTTTCCGCGCCTATCACGCACTGCCGCCGCTCAACCGCAAGTCCGACGGCCTGCAGGTCAATGCCGTGCTCGGCTTCTGCAACATGCTGTGGAAACTCCTGCGCGACATGAAGCCCGAGGAGCGGCCGACCCACCTCGCGGTCGTGTTCGACAAGTCGGAGAAGACCTTCCGCACCGAGATGTATGCCGACTATAAGGCGAACCGGACCGAGCCGCCGGACGACCTGCGTCCGCAGTTTCCGCTCATCCGCGCGGCGGTGCGCGCGTTCGAGCTGCCTTGCCTGGAGCAGATCGGCTTCGAGGCCGACGACCTGATCGCGACCTATGTGCGCCAAGCCTGCGAGGCGGGCGCGAGCGCGACCATCGTCGCCTCCGACAAGGACCTGATGCAGCTCGTGAACGACTGCGTCGTCATGTACGACACCATGAAGGACCGCAGGATCGGCATCCCCGAGGTGATCGAGAAGTTCGGCGTGCCCCCGCAGAAGATGATCGAGGTGCAGGCTCTGATCGGGGATTCGAGCGACAACGTGCCGGGCGTGCCGGGCATCGGCGTGAAGACCGCAGCGCAGCTCATCGGCGAATACGGCGATCTCGAGACGCTGCTGGCGCGGGCCGGCGAGATCAAGCAGGACAAACGCCGCCAAGCGCTGATCGAGAATGCCGAGAGCGCGCGGCTGTCGAAAAAGCTCGTCACGCTCGACGCCAACGTGGCGCTCGAGGTGCCCCTCGCCGAGCTCGCGGTGCACGAGCCCGACTACAAGGGGCTGGTAGCATTCCTCAAGGCGATGGAGTTTGCCACGCTCACGCGCCGCGTGGCGGAGTTCTCCGGCATCGACGCCGCAGAGATCGAGCCGGACGGGAAGCTCAAGGCCGGCCCCGCTGCCGCGCGCGACGCTGGCGAGCGGCGCGACAACAAGGGCGCGCCGGCGCAGCAAGCATCGCTGCCGCTGCCGTCCGTCCCGGTGAGCGGGCGCGAGAGCAAACCGGTTTCGGGACGAGCCGCGCCGACGCAAGAGGAGTTCAAGCCGCAGGCGCTCGCGGCTGGGCGCCTCGCGGCCGCGCGCTACGCCAAGATCGATCGCTCCCGCTACGAAATCGTGCGCAGCCTGGACCGGCTCGCCGCCTGGATCGCGCGCGCGCGCGAGCTCGGCGCGGTCGCAATCGATACGCAGACCACGAGCCTCGATCCGATGCAGGCGACGCTGTGCGGCTTCTCGCTCGCGCTCGCCGCCAACGAGGCTTGCTACGTTCCGCTCGGCCATCGCAAACGCGGCGACGGCGGCGACGGCAGTCTGTTCGCCGGCGAGATCGCGCCCGACCAGATCGAGGAGCGCGCGGCGCTCGCGGCGATGAAGCCGCTGCTCGAAGACCCCGGCGTCCTCAAGGTCGGCCAGGATATCAAGTTCGACCTGCAGATGTTCGCGCTGCGCGGCATCGACCTCGCGCCCTACGACGACGTCATGCTGATGTCCTACGTGCTCGATGCCGGACGCGCGGGCCACGCGCTGGCGGCGCTTTCGCAGCGCTACCTCGATCACGCCGCCATCGATTTCAACCAGCTCACCGGCTCGGGAAAATCCAAGCTCACGTTCGATTGCGTGGCGGTCGAGAAGGCCGCCGAGTATGCCGCCGAGAACGCCGACGCCACGCTGCGGCTATGGCAATTGCTCAAGCCCCGCGTCACCAGCGAGCGCGTGGTGAGCGTCTACGAGACGCTGGAGCGGCCGCTTGTTGCGGTGCTCGCGCGTATGGAGCGGCGCGGGATCTCGATTGATCGGCAAGTGCTCTCGCGGCTGTCGGGTGAATTCGCGCAGCGCGCCGGCGCGCTCGAGGCCGAAATCCAGACGCTGGCCGGCGAGCCGCTCAATCCGGGCAGTCCGAAACAGCTCGGCGATATTTTGTTCGGCAAGTTTGGACTTCCCGGCGGCACCAAGACCAAGACCGGCCAGTGGTCGACCGGCGCCCGCGCCTTGGAGGATTTGGCCGAGCAGGGGCACGCGCTGCCGCGGAAAATTCTCGACTGGCGCCAGGTTTCGAAGCTCAAATCGACCTATACCGACGCGCTGCCGGGCTACGTCAACGCCAGCACGCACCGCGTCCACACGAGCTACGCGCTCGCCGCGACTCCGACCGGGCGCCTCTCCTCCTCCGAGCCCAACCTGCAGAACATTCCGATCCGCACCGAGGAGGGCCGCAAGATCCGGCGCGCCTTCATCGCGGCCGACGGCTACAAGCTCGTCTCCGCCGATTATTCGCAGATCGAGCTGCGGCTCTTGGCCGAGATCGCCGGCATCGAGGCGCTGAAGAAAGCGTTCCGCGAGGGCCTCGACATTCACGCCATGACGGCCTCGGAAATGTTCGGCGTGCCGGTCAAGGGCATGCGGGGGGAAATTCGCCGCCGCGCCAAGGCGATCAACTTCGGCATCATCTACGGCATCTCGGCCTTCGGGCTCGCCAATCAACTCGGCATCGAGCGAGAAGAGGCGGGCGCCTACATCAAGAAATATTTCGAGCGCTTTCCCGGCATCCGCGACTACATGGAAGAAACCAAGGCCTTCGCCAAGAAGAACGGCTACGTGCTCACCCTGTTCGGCCGCAAGTGCCACTACCCCGAAATCGCGCACTCGAACGCCTCGATCCGCGCCTTCAACGAGCGCGCCGCGATCAACGCGCGGCTGCAAGGCACCGCCGCCGACATCATCCGCCGCGCCATGGTGCGCATGGAGGCAGCGCTGGCGAAAGCCAAGCTTTCCGCCCAGATGCTGCTGCAGGTGCACGACGAGCTCGTGTTCGAGGTGCCCGAGGTCGAGGTGGCGAAGACCTTGCCGGTGGTGGAGAAGGTGATGGCGCAGGCGCCGATGCCGGCGCTCTCGCTCTCGGTGCCGCTCGCGGTCGAAGCACGCGCCGCGCACAATTGGGACGAGGCGCATTGACTCCTCAATGCCCGCGTTTGTCGCGGGCTCGCGCAACAAAGGAGCCGCTCGTCCCCGCGAAAACGGGGACCCAAGCTCTCTCCTGGATTCCCGCTTTCGCGGGAATGAGCGGAGTTTTGATGGAAGCTTGTCGGTTAGATGCGGGCACGTCGTTGCTGGCTCAAGAAAGCAAGACGTCGATGGCCGCCACATGACCCGTCGAATCGCCTTCTTCTCATTCATAGGTCTTGCGGCGCTCGCGCCGGACTTGGCACAGGCCGCCGTCGGCCTCGACGGCGCGACGCTGCGCTGGCCGTGGGCACTGCCCTTCGTCGGCATTCTCGTCACCATCGCGACCGGCCCGCTGTTGTTCAAGCGGTTCTGGCACCGCCATTACGGCAAGCTCGCCTTCGCCTGGAGCGTGCTCGCGCTGGCGCCGCTCGCCGCGGTCTACGGCACGCCGGCCGCGCTCGCCGCTTTCGTGCATGCCATGCTTGGCGAATATTTGAGCTTCATCGTGCTGTTGTTCGCGCTCTACGTGGTCGCCGGCGGCATCTTGGTGACGGGCGAGCTGCGCGGGACGCCCCTCGTCAACACCGTGATCCTTGCGTTCGGCACCTTGATCGCCAGCGTCCTGGGCACCACCGGCGCCGCCATGATCCTCATCCGCCCGCTGCTGCGCGCCAACGCCGCGCGGCTCGACAACGCCCACGTGGTCGTGTTCTTCATCTTCCTCGTCGCCAATATCGGCGGCGCGCTTTCGCCGCTCGGCGATCCGCCGCTGTTCGTCGGCTTCCTGCACGGCGTCGATTTCTTCTGGACGACGCGAAACATCTGGTTCGAAACCGCGCTCGTTGCCGGCGTGGTGCTCGCGGTCTTCGTCGCGCTCGACGTCTGGTATTACCGCAAGGATCGCCTGGTGACGACCGTGGGCGAGAGCAGGCCGGCGGCGAAGCTTGCCGTCAGCGGCGGCGTCAATGTCCTGCTGATCGCAGGCATCATCGTCGCCATGCTCGCGGCGGCGGCGTGGAAGCCGGCGCTGAGCGTCAACGTCTACGGCACCGCCCTCGAGCTGCAGAACATCGCGCGCGACGCCGCGCTGGTGCTGATCGCGATCCTCTCGCTCGTGCTGACGCCGAACGAGCACCGCGAGGCCAACGGCTTCACCTGGGAACCGATCGCGGAGGTGGCCATCCTGTTCGCCGGCATCTTCGTCTGCATCATTCCGGTGCTGGCCATGCTCGATGCCGGCAAGGACGGCGCCTTCACGTGGCTGCTCGCCGCCGTCACCGCGCGCGACGGCAGCCCGCACGACGTCGCCTATTTCTGGCTGACCGGAGCGCTCTCGGCCTTTCTCGACAACGCGCCGACCTATCTCGTGTTCTTCGAGCTCGCCGGCGGCGACGCGCGCGAGCTGATGGGGCCGCTCGCCCCGACGCTCGCGGCGATCTCCATGGGCGCGGTCTACATGGGCGCCATGACCTATATCGGCAACGCGCCGAACTTCATGATCTATGCCATCGCCGTCGAGCGCGGCGTGAAAATGCCGAGCTTCTTCGGTTACATGGCGTGGTCGGCGGTGGTGCTGCTGCCGGTGTTCGCCGCGCTTACCTTCGTCTTGGTCGCGCGCGGCGCCTAGGCTCGCGCGCCGAACGCGTTTTGCCCGCGGCCTTGGCTGCCGATTTGGATGCCGATCTGGATGCCGTCTTGGCTCGCGCGGCGGCCGGCAGCACCGCCACGGCTTCGATCTCGATCAGCGCGCCCTCCCGCGCCAGCCCCGAAATCGCGATGGTCGTGCTGGCGGGGCGGTCGTTCTCGGCGAGATAGCTGTCGCGCACCTCGCGGAAGGTCGGCAGATGCGCGCGGTCGACGAGGTAGTTGTTGAACTTAACGACGTGCCGGAACTGCGCGCCCACGGCGGCAAGCGCGGTTTTGAGATTCTCGAACGTCTTCACCGCTTGGCGCCGAAAGTCCCCGACGACCTTGTCGTCGCCGTCGACCCCGAGCTGACCGGCGATGTAGACGATGCGTGCCGGCGCGGTGACCTCGACGACGTGGGTATAGCCGGGGGGCCTGCGCAGCGCCGGCGGATTGATGAAACGGGTCTGGCTCATGGCTCTCTCCTCCCTCTGCGTTCTCGATCATGCCGCCGCTTGCGGCGAGAGTCTAAGCACATGATACCAACGACCCCTGACGGCTATTTCTTCACGACCACGATCAGCGGTTTGTCCTTTGCAGCCCGGCTGTGGACAACCAGCGCCTTGCCGTTCGCGCTCGCGCTGTCGTTGCGCGCGAGGTGGACGAGTTCGGCGGGAATGATTCCTGCTTCTCCGGCCTTGAGCAGCGTGCTGCCCTTGCCTTCGATTTCCACGGTCAAATTGCCTTCGATCACGTGCAGCAGCTCCTGAGCGCCGGGATGCATGTGCCAGGGAGCGGCGGCGCCGGGCGGGAATTCCACGATGCTGACCACGGTCTCCTGCACCACGTCGCCTTGACCTTCGAGATCCTTGCGCAGAATTTGGGTCAGCTTCGGCCCCGCTTGTGCTTGCGCCAGCGCAATATTCGCAATGGACGGAGCCGCCACTGTGAGGCCGGATAGCGCAAGAAATTCGCGGCGGATGATTTGCATCGTTCCCTCCTTTGAATGCGATGATGAATGTTCGAGGCCACGTCTTCGCAGTCCTACGGAGGATTGAACCCCGCGCAGGCCAAAAAATTTCCACGCGATCAGCCGTAGGCGGGCGAAGGCGCGCTATTCGATTGGTCGACGTGGGCAAAATCGTGCACGCGCCAAAGCCCGTCGAAGACGGGCGTAAACGCCCTTGGTGGCCCACGCGGCGACATTATGGATGCGATTTTGCCCACCCTACGGCTACGAAGGTTGAAACCGCGCATAGGCAAATTCCGGGATGATGCGTTCAGTCGGCGAGCGAGGCCGTGACCTCCTCGGCGATCGACAGCGCGCAGGTAAGCCCCGGCGACTCGATGCCGAAGAGGTGGACGATGCGCGCAAGCCCATGCTGGGCCGGCCCTTCGATCATGAAATCCGCCGCCGTCTCCCCCGGACCCGTCAGCTTGGGCCTGATCCCGCAATAGTCGGGCGCGAGTGAATTGTCCGGCAGCCCCGGCCAATAGTCGCGGATGCGTTGGTAGAACGCGAGCGCGCGGCTGGGATCGACGTCGTAGTCCTCGCGCTCGATCCATTCCACGTCGGGCCCGAAGCGCATGCGCCCGGCGAGGTCGAGCGTCACGTGCACCCCGAGCCCGCCCGGCACTGGCACTGGATAGATCAGCCGCGAGAACACCGGGCGGCCGGCGAAGGCGAAATAATTCCCCTTGGCCAGCACGAGCCGCGGCACGCACTCGGCCGGATAGCCCTCGGTCGCGCGCGCCAGGCGCTGGGCGCCGAGGCCAGCACAATTGACCACTGCGTCGAAGCCGAGCCATTGCGGCTCGCTGCCCGCAAGCGCGGCGTCCCAGCCGCCGCCAGGCGTCGGTTTGAGACGCTCGATCAAACTCGCGAACGCCACCATGCCGCCGCGATCTTCGAGATCGCCGCGCAGCGCCAGCATAAAGCGGTGGCTATCGATGATGCCGGTTTCCGGCGAATGCATCGCGGCGACACAGGCGAGCGCCGGCTCGAGGCGCTTGGCCACCGCGGCGTCGATGATCTCGACGCCTTCCACGCCGTTCGCCCGCGCCTGCTTGTGGACCGCCTCGAGCCGCCCGATTTCGTCGGCATTGGTGGCGACGACGAGCTTGCCGCATTTGCGGTGCGGCACGCCGTGCGAGGCGCAGAAATCGTAGAGCATGCGCCGCCCGCGCGGGCAGTGGTACGCGCGCCGCGACCCGGTCGGATAATAAAGCCCCGCGTGGATGACCTCGCTGTTGCGCGAGGAGACGCCGGTGCCGATGCCAGAGGCCGCCTCCGCCACCACCACGTCATGCCCGGCGATGGCGGCCGCGCGCGCGACCGCCAGCCCGACCACGCCCGCTCCGACCACCAGCACCTGCATCCGCCCTGCCCCGCTCACAGCTACATTCGTAGAGTCAACTACGCCGTCGGCACTAAATTAAGGGCGTCATTGCCGGGCTTGACCCGGCAATCCATCCATTTTTGCAAAAACTTCTTGCGAAGAAGATGGATGCGCGGGTCGTAAGCGCGTTCACGCGCGTCTTCGACGCGCTTCTGCCCGCGCATGACTGGCTAGAATGGCCCGGCATCACATCTCGACCGGCAGCCCGACGTAATTCTCGGCGAGCGAGCGCATGGCGGCCTCTGAGCTCGTCACATAGTCGAGCTCGGCGCGCTGGCGTTTGCGATCGAAGGCGTTGTGGCTCGGATCGAGATGAAACAGCTGCGTCATCCACCAGGAAAAGCGCTGCGCCTTCCACACCCGCCGCAGACAGGTCGCCGAATAACTCTCGAGCAGGTCGCTGCGGCCGCTCTTATAGAATTGCGAGATCGCGCGCGCGAGCACGCTCACGTCCGCGAGCGCGAGATTCATACCCTTCGCGCCGGTCGGCGGCTGGATGTGGGCGGAATCGCCGGCGAGAAAAAGCCGCCCGTATTGCATGGGCTCGACGACGAAGCTGCGCATGGCGGTGATGCCCTTTTGCAGCATCGCGCCTTCGGAAAGTTTGCGCGTGCCACCGATGCGGGCATGCAGTTCCTGCCAGATGCGCGCGTCCGGCCAGTTTTCGATGTCGTCGTCGGGCGCGCATTGCAGGTAGAGCCGCGCCAAGCTCGGCGAGCGCATGGTGTAAAGCGCGAAACCGCGCTCGTGATAGGCGTAGATCAGTTCGTCTTCGGGCGGAGGAGATTCGGACAGGACCCCGACCCAGCCGAACGGATATTCGCGATCATAGGCCGTGAGCGCGGTGGCCGGAATGCTCGGCCGGCAAATGCCGTGAAAACCGTCGCAGCCGCCGATGAAGTCGCAGCCAAGCTCTTCCTCCTTGCCGTCGTGGCGGAAGCGAATTTTCGGCGCGCGGCCGGCGAAATCGTGCACGCTGACGTCGCTCACCTCGAACAAAATTTGGCCGCCGTCGGAGAGCCGCCGCTCGATCAAGTCCTTCACCACCTCCTGCTGGCCGTAGATGGTCACGCCCTTGCCGACGAGCTCGCGGAAATTGATGTAGTGCAAGGCGCCGCCGAAGGCAAAATAGACGCCGTTGTGGAACATGCCTTCGCGCTGCATGCGCGCGCCGACGCCGGTCTCGACCATAAGGTCGCTCGCCCACTGCTCGATCAAGCCGGCGCGGATGCGGCTTTCGATGTAATCGCGGCCGCGGTTTTCCAGGATGATGCTCTCCACGCCCTCGAGGTGGAGGAGATGCGACAGCATCAGCCCGGCGGGCCCGGCGCCGACGATACCGACCTGCGTGCGCATCTCGCTCTCCCCATTGTCCCCGCCCTCACGCTCATTGGTACAGCAAGGTCGCAGGCGAGAAGAGACAGACTCGGGATTGGCTTGCCCATTTTCGGCGGTTTTAACCCAACGCCGCGGCGAGGTCGGCGATGAGGTCGTCGGCATCCTCGATGCCGACCGAGAGCCGCACCAAGCTATCGCCGATGCCGAGAGTCGCGCGCACCTCGGCCGGCACCGAGCCGTGGGTCATCAGCGCGGGATGCTCGATCAGGCTCTCGACGCCGCCGAGGCTTTCGGCCAATGCAAACAGCCGGCAGCGTTCGAGAAACCGGCGGGTGTCGTCGAGCGTGCCCGCAAGCTCGGCCGAGATCATGCCGCCGAACGCGCGCATCTGTTTTTTGGCGAGCGCGTGCTGGGGATGGCTTTCGAGCCCGGGATAGAACACGCGCCGCACCTTCGGGTGGCGTTCGAGCCAGGCTGCGATCTTGAGCGCCGAGGCGCAATGCCGCTCCATGCGCAGCGCCAGCGTCTTGAGGCCGCGCAATGCGAGGAAGGAATCGAACGGACCTTGGATCGCGCCGACGGCGTTCTGCAGGAACCGCATTTTGTCGCGCAGTTCGGCGTCGTCGCCGGCGACCGTCACGCCGCCGACCATGTCGGAATGCCCGTTGAGATATTTCGTGGTCGAATGCACGACGAGATCGAAGCCCAATTCGAGCGGGCGCTGGACGTAGGGGCTGGCGAAGGTGTTGTCGGCGACGGCCCAGATGCCGCGCCGTTTCGCGATCGCCGCCACGCGCTCGAGGTCGACGAGCTTGAGCAGCGGATTGGTCGGCGTCTCGATCCAGATCAGGCGGGTGTTCGGCTTGATCGCCGCTTCGATCGCGCCGGCGTCGGTGAGATCGTGATAGCTCACTTCAAGCCCCATCGAGCGCTTGCGCACGCGCTCGAACAGCCGCCGCGAGCCGCCGTAGAGGTCGTCGACCGCCACGACATGGGAGCCGTGGTCGAGACATTCCAGCGTGGTCGAGATCGCGGCCAGGCCCGAGGCGAAGGCGAAAGCGGCGCTGCCGCCTTCGAGGTCGGCGATGCAGCGCTCGAATGCCATGCGCGTCGGGTTCTTGGTGCGGGCGTAGTCGTAGCCCTTGTGCACGCCGGGGCTCTGCTGGACGTAAGTGGAGGTGGTGTAGATCGGCATCATGACGGCGCCGGTCGTCGGATCGGGCTCCTGCCCGGCGTGGATGCAGCGCGTCGAGAAATCGAGTTGGTTTTTTTGCGACATTCAAGCCTCACATTCCGCCGTCATCGTCCGCGCAAGCCGCCGCGTAGGGTGGGCAAAATCGCTTGCTGAGATGCGGCCAGATCGGAGCTGCAGCACGAGCGATTTTGCCCACGCCAACAAACCGCGTGGGCATTGCGCCCGCGACATGGTGACTCGAAGACGGAACAAGATTCTGCAATGCCCACCCTACGGAGTTACAGTGCAATCCGGAAATAGTTGATCAGGTCGAGACGGGTCGCCACGCCGAGAAATTGATCGCCGTCCATGACGATGGCGACGTAGTCCTTGCGGAACAAGGGCAGGAGATCGGCGATCGGCGCGTCGGCGGAAATCGTTTCGAGTCGCGTCGCCATCACTTCTGCGACCGGCCGCGCAAAAGCCCGGTTCGGATCGTCGCGCTCCGCGAGCAGCGCGGCCAGTACGTCGCTCTCGTCGACGAGGCCGATCACGTGCCCGCCGGCATCGACGACGGGCAGCTGCGAGACATCGGTCGAGCGCATGCGGGCGAACACCGTGCGCAGATTATCCTCGGGCCGCACCACGACGGCGGTGCCCTCGCTGTAGCGGCTGACGACGACGTCGCGCACGGTGCCGTGCCGATCGGGATGGCTCCAGCCTTCCTGCGCCAGGAAGATGGGATTGAACACCTTGGAGAGATACTTCGCGCCGGAGTCGCAAACGAGGCTCACGACCCGCTGGGGCGCCGCTTGCGCGCGGCAATAGCGCAGCGCCGCCGCCAGCAGCGTGCCCGAGGAAGATCCGGCGAGCACGCCTTCCGCGCGCAGAAGCTCGCGCGCGCTGGCAAAACTCTCCGCGTCGGGAATCGCGAATGCCTGCGACACGAGGGAGAGATCGGCGTTGGGCGGCACGAAATCCTCGCCGATGCCTTCGACCGCCCAGCTCCCCGCCTGCACCATGCGCCCGCTCTCGACGTAGGGCGCGAGCACCGAGCCCTCCGGATCGGCAAGCACCATCGTGGTCTTGGGCGAGGCGCGGCGCATGAACCGGCCGATGCCGGTGAGCGTGCCGCCCGAGCCGACGCCGACCACGATGGCGTCGACGTCGCCGTCCATCTGGCGCAGGATTTCCGGAGCGGTCGCCGTCTCATGCGCCTGCGGATTGGCCGGGTTGGCGAACTGGTTGACGAAGAAGGCGCCCGCCGTGCGCCGCGTGATCGCTTCGGCGAGGTCCTGATAATAATCGGGATGCCCCTTGCCCACGTCCGAGCGCGTGATGACGACCTCGGCGCCCATGGCCTTGGCGTGCAGCACCTTCTCCCGCGCCATCTTGTCGGGAACGACCAGCAGCGTGCGGTAGCCCTTGCGGCCGCCGACCAGCGTGAGTCCGAGCCCGGTATTGCCGGCGGTGGCCTCGACGATGGTGCCGCCGGGCTTGAGGCGCCCGTCGGCCTCCGCCGCCTCGATCATGGTGCGCGCCGGCCGGTCCTTGAGCGAGCCCGAGGGGTTCGCGCTCTCGAGCTTGAGAAACAGCCGGCAGGGGCCGCGATCGATGCGCGTGACCTCGATGAGAGGCGTGTCGCCGATGAGATCGAGCACCGATGCCATGGCGGTCTATAGCACTGAGATGGCACAGCGTCGTAGCCCGGATGGAGCACAGCGACATCCGGGATTCTTGTAACGGCAGTAGTCCCGCATTTCGCCATAGCGCGTCGAAGACGCGCGTAAACGCGCTTGAGCCTCAATGCGGGCTACAACTCCCGCGGGCCGGACACGGACACCGACGGTCAACCCATCATCCATTCGATCAGCGCCCGGTTCACCGCGTCCGGCCGTTCCATGGTGGAAAGATGTCCGCAATCGGCGATGACGACGAGCCGCGATCCGGTGACGCCGGCGGCGATCTCCTGCGCCAACGCCGGCGGGGTGAGCTCATCGCCGTCGCCGACGAGCACGAGGGTCGGACACTTGATCGCGGGCAGGAACGGCCGCGCATCCGGGCGCGTCATGATCGCTTGCTGCTGGCGCAAGAACGCCTGCGCTCCGGTTTCCTCGGCCATGAGGCGCACGCGCTCGCGCAGCGCTTCGTCATTTTGCCGGTTGCGATGGACGAACACCGGAAACTGCAGCGCCGGCACCTCGGCGAATCTGCCGGCCTCGGCGAGCGCGATCTGGGGCTTGCGCCGCGCGGTCTGCTCCGGCGTTTCGGGTCGCGCCGAGGTGTCGAGCAGCGCGAGCCTTTGGACGCGCTCGGGCGCGTGCCGCACGATGGTCAAGGCGATGTAGCCGCCCATCGAGAGCCCGGCGAGCGCAAAGCGCGGCGGCGCGGCGGCGAGGATGTACTTCGCGATCGCATCCATGCTGTCGTCGCGCGTGTGGTCGGCCAGCTGCACGGGCCCGAATCGCCATAGCGCGGGGATCTGCTCCGCATAGAGGCGCGCGGAACAGTTCAATCCGGGAATGAGGACCACCGGCAGCGGCTTGGCCATCTCCTCGCTCCAAACCGGAAAAAATTAAGCCACAATTCGACTTATTGCATTGCAGCAGGATTGACTTTGAGCCGTGGATGACTATGTTCCGCGCAAACGGTTCGACCGTAACACTCGACCGTCCGTCTCCGCGCAACTTTAGTCGTTGTTCCGTCATCCGGCGCGGCTAGGCTCCGGACGGTCCCGACTCGAGGTTGTATGTCCTTTTCACAGCTCGGCTTGTCCGAAAAAGTTCTCGCCGCGGTACAAGCGGCCGGCTACACCACCCCCACGCCCATCCAACAGCAAGCCATACCGCACGTGCTCGCACGCCGCGACGTGCTCGGCATTGCGCAGACCGGCACCGGCAAGACCGCCGCCTTCACGCTGCCCATGCTCACCAGGCTCGAGCACGGCCGCGCGCGCGCCAGAATGCCGCGCACACTCATCCTCGAACCGACGCGCGAACTTGCCGCGCAGGTTCAGGAAAGTTTCGAAAAGTACGGCGCCGGGCAAAAGCTCAACGTCGCGTTGGTGATCGGGGGGGTCTCGTTCGACGACCAGGATTCCAAGCTCACCCGCGGCGTCGACGTCCTCATTGCGACGCCGGGTCGCCTGCTCGACCATTTCGAGCGCGGGCGGCTGTTGCTCACCGGCGTCGAGCTGTTGGTGATCGACGAAGCCGACCGCATGCTCGACATGGGCTTCATTCCCGACATCGAGCGCATCTGCAAGCTCGTTCCATTCACGCGCCAGACGCTGTTCTTCACCGCCACCATGCCGCCGGAGATCCGGCGCATCACCGAGCAATTTCTGCATAATCCGGTGAAGGTCGAGGTCTCGCGCCCGGCCACCACCGTCGCCACCACCAGCCAATTGCTGGTCAAGACCGGCCGCGAGCCGCACGACAAGCGCGACACGCTGCGCCGCGTGATCCGCTCGGCCGAGGGCTTGACCAACGCGATCATCTTCTGCAACCGCAAGCGCGAGGTCGCGGCGCTGCATCGTTCGCTCGTCCGCCACGGCTTTTCCGCGATCGCGCTGCACGGCGACATGGACCAGCCGGCGCGCACGGCCGCGCTCGATCAATTCCGCAAGAACGAAGTCACGCTGCTGGTTGCCTCCGACGTGGCCGCACGCGGCCTCGACATTCCCGCCGTCAGCCACATCTTCAACTTCGACGTCCCGCATCACCCCGACGATTACGTGCATCGCATCGGCCGCACCGGCCGCGCCGGACGCAGCGGCACCGCCATCACCATCGTTGCGCCCGCCGACGGCAAAAACGTCGCGGCGATCGAGAAGCTGATCGGGCAGACCATCCCCTGGATGGGCAAAGAGCCGCACGCGTCCGCGCAAGAGAATACGGAAAAAGAGCGCACCGAAAGGGGCGAGCACCGCAAGGGCGAGCACCACAAGCGTGAACACCGCAACGTGCGCCATCGCGAGCACGGGGGCAAGCGCCCTGCGCGACGCGACAGCGCCCCTGCCCCGGTGACCCGTCTCGACGAGGTACGGCCGCGCCACGCGGGCAAGCCGGCACACGCCGACGATAACGCGGGCGGACACTTGCCGGCGTTTCTGTTGCGCCCGGTGCGCGTCAAAGCCTGACGCGCCTTCGGGCGCCCTCGCAACCGCGATCTGGACCGCTCATTGCCGCGCATGGCGCGTCGATAAGGGCGTTCACGCCCGTCTTCGACGCGCTATGGACGCGCTTATGCTGGGAATCCTGGGCCGCACGTCGCGATTGGGGATCTGGGTCCCCGCTTTCGCGGGGACGAGCGGACGTTGCAAGGAGCTGCAGAACCGAGAGGCCGGCGCGACCTAGTGCGCTTGCGCCGCGGGCTTTAGCTGGACCGATTCGCCGCAGCCGCAGGCCGAGGTCTGATTCGGATTGTTGAACACGAATTGCGCGGAGAGCTTTTCGGTCTTGTAGTCCATCTCGGTGCCGATCAGGAACAGCACGGCCTTGGGATCGATCAGCACGCGCACGCCCTTGTCCTCGACCACCTCGTCGGCGGCCTCGATCCGCTCGGCATATTCCATGGTGTAGGCCATGCCGGCACAGCCGCCGTTCTTGACGCCGACGCGCACGCCGACGATCGGCTGCAGCGCGTTCGCCATCACGTATTTGATGCGCTCGGCGGCGGCGTCGGTGAGACGGATCGCCTGGGGTCTCGCTCGCGGTGTCGCCATTTCGCCTCTCTCCTGGCGCCGGGTGCAAGGCCCGGCGGCGGACTCATGACTCTAAAATAACAACGAATTTGCCCTTGTGAAGGCCAAGCCGCCGCGCGTAGCAGCTCATTTTATCAATTCCAGGAGCGCACGATCGCACCGCGGACACCCTCGGCGGCTGACGGGTCCCCGCCAATGCGATATCTTATCAAATTAGTCTGCTGATGGCACGCCGCGTCGAGGCGCTGCGGTGCCAAGGTGCGCAGGCGATTTGGAGGTGAAGGAGCGTTCCGCGAATGAGCCACAAAGGAGGGCGTTCATGCGCGCGATCGGTCTTGTTTCAGTCGGCCTGATGATGATCACGCTGCCGGTAACGGATGCCGCCGCTGCCAGCAATGCCTGGTGCGCGGTCTATAACAGGCGCGGCGGCACCAGCGAGAACTGCGGTTATGCGACGCTCAATCAGTGCCGGGCCCAGGTGCTGGGACTCGGGGGCTGGTGCCGGCCGAATCCGTTTCCCGGGACGGCGTTTGGGACGAGTCGCACCTGGTCGGCCGGTCCGCCGCCCCAAAGGCGCGGCGGGTATTAGAGGTCAGGCCGCGCGATAGCAATCGACGCTTACACATCGGCGCGGGACTTCGGCGGTTACTTCCCCTTCACGTTGAGCGTGATGGGGACATTATCGATGCGCTTGCGCGACCTGACCATGTCCTTCGTGGTCTCGGCATACTTCTTGAAATGCGGCGTCTCCAAATGCGCCTTGAACGCGTCGGCATTCTCGTAGATTTCGAATAGCCGCACCCGCGTGGGATTGTCCTTTTCGAAGACCGCGCTGAAGCTTCGGCAAACGACGGCCGTTCTCATTCTTGCCGCGTTGTTGTCGCTACCTTTGTTCAGCGAGCGTGCGTCCGCGGATGCGATACCGGGACAATTTGTTCTCGTGGTCGAGCTGACTGAACATGATTTCCTCCCGTGGGCTTATGGCGCGCAAGCGCTGCGCGGATGCAGTCGGGACAAGTTACTTCTTTTCCAACTCGCCGCCCACGGGTTGGGAGGCACGTCCTAATAAGTCGCCCAAAGGCCGGGCGTCGCCAGTTCCAGCAGATGCCCGTCGGGATCGCGGAAATAGATGCTGTGGCCGCCGCGCGACCAGTCGGTGCGGCCTTCGATGGCGATGCCTTGCTCGCGCAATCTCTGCTCCCATTGCGGCAATTGATCCGCGGCAACGGCAAAGGCCATGTGCAACGGCCCATGGCCGTCGTGCGGGGGGATCGTGCCGCCCGGCATGCGCACGGTTTCGAGCGTGGCGCCGCGGCGAAACAACAGCAGCACGCTCCGGCCGCCGACGTCATAGGCGCGAAAGCGCGCGTCGCTCGTCAACGCGGTGAGCCCAAGCACCCGTTCGTAGAAGTTCGCCGCGCGGTCGAGATCGTCGACGTAGAGGCAGGTCTCGATCACGCGCTCGAGCTTCATATGCAATCCGGCTGATTGGCTCGGCATCGCATTGGCCGCCGTCGTCCCCGCGGAGGCGGGGACCCATATTCCAGAGGCGGTGGTTATGGGTCCCCGCTTTCGCGGGGACGACACTATTTGAGCTGATGACTCGGATTAAGCTTCACGCCTCACCACATGTTGAGCACGGCGCGCGCTTCGTCCGACATGCGGCTCGGGTCCCAGGGTGGATCCCACACGATGTCGACCTTGACCTGCCCTACGCCGGGGACGCTGGCGACCGCGTTCTCCACCATGGTCGGCAGTTCCTGCGCCGAGGGACAGTTGGGCGTGGTGAGCGTCATCTCGATCGCCACCGCCCGGTCGTCAGCGACGTCGATCTTGTAGATCAGACCGAGCTCGTAGATATCGGACGGAATTTCCGGATCATAGACGGTCTTGAGCGCCGCGATGATGTCATCGGTCAGCCGCGCCAGCTCGTCTTGCGGCAGCGCCGAGGGCGCCGCGGCGTCGGCGCCGGGCGCGGGCCCAGCATCGGTCAATGGGGCTGCTGCCTGCGTCGGAACTTTGTTCGGCTCGTCGGTCATGCGAAGAAACCCTGCGCCTTGATCAAGGCCTGCGCAAGCCCGTCCACCTCGGCGCGCGTGTTGTAAAGGCCGAATGAGGCCCGGCAGGTGGCGGTCACCCCGAAACGAGCCAGCAGCGGCATCACGCAATGGGTCCCGGCCCGCACCGCGACGCCCGCGCGGTCGATGATGGTCGCGACGTCGTGGGGATGGGCGCCCTTGAGCTCGAAAGAAACGATCGGGCCCTTGTCCTTGGTGGTGCCGAAGATGCGCAGCGAGTTGATCTCGCGCAGGCGCCCGTGCGCGTAGTTGACGAGGGAAGCCTCGTGCGTGCGGATGCGCGCCCTGCCGACCGAATTGACGTAGTCGATGGCGGCGCCAAGCCCGATCGCCTGCACGATCGGGGGCGTGCCGGCCTCGAATTTGTGCGGGGGCTCGCCGTAGATGACGCGGTCCTCGAACACTTCGCGGATCATCTCGCCGCCGCCGTTAAACGGCGGCATGGCCTCGAGATGCTCGTACTTGCCGTAGAGCACGCCGATGCCCGTCGGCCCGTAGAGCTTGTGGCCGGTGACGGCGTAAAAGTCGCAGCCGATGTCCTGCACGTCGACGTCGAGGTGGACGGCGGCCTGCGCGCCATCGAGCAGAACCGGGATGCCGCGGGCGTGCGCGCGTCGCACCACTTCCTTCACCGGCACGAGCGTGCCGAGCATGTTCGACATATGGGTGAGCGCGACCATCTTGGTGCGCGGCGACAGCAGCTTTTCGAATTCGTCGATGAGGAAGTTGCCCTCGTCATCGACCGGAGCCCATTTGATCACCGCGCCCTGGCGCTCGCGCAAGAAGTGCCACGGCACGACGTTGGAATGGTGCTCCATGATCGAGAGCACGATCTCGTCGCCGGCCTTGATGCGTTCGCGGCCGAACGTATAGGCGACGAGATTGATGGCCTCGGTGGCGTTGCGCGTGAAGATGATCTCTTCCTTGCGGGACGCGTTGAGGAACGCGCGCACCTTCTCGCGCGCGTCCTCGTAAGCCTCGGTCGCCGCGTTGGCGAGGTAATGCAATCCCCGATGCACGTTAGCGTATTCGGCGGTGTAGGCGTGATTGAGCCGATCGAGCACCGCCTTCGGCTTCTGCGCCGAGGCGGCGTTGTCGAGATAGACGAGCGGCTTGCCATAGACCTGCATGGCGAGGATGGGAAAGTCCTCGCGGATACGGGCGACGTCATAGGCGCCGTTGGTGACCGCAGGATGCATCGTCATCCTCGCGCTTCTCTTTCTTTTCCTCGTCATGCGCGGGCTTGACCCGCGCATCTGCCCCCCACCCTACCCTCCCCCGCCTGCGGGGGAGGGTTTGGGAGGGAGATGGATCGCCGGGTCATAAGCGCGTTTACGCGCGTCTTTGACGCGCTATGCCCGGCGATGACACCGCAATTTACTCCCGCGCCTCGAGCCAGGCCACGACGTGATCCATCAGCGCGTCGCGCAGCCCGGCGTGCTCGATCCCCTCCACCGCCTCGCCGACGAAGGCCTGGATCAGAAGCGCCTGCGCCTCCTTCGCCGGAATGCCGCGCGCCTTGAGGTAAAACAGCAGATCCTCGTCGAGCGCGCCCGAGGTCGCGCCGTGGCCGCACTGCACGTCGTCGGCGAAGATTTCGAGCTCGGGTTTGTTGTCGGCCTCGGCCGTTTCCGAGAGCAGCAGCGCGTGCGTCGCCATCTTGGCATCGGTCTTCTGCGCGTGCCGCCGCACGATGATCTTGCCCTGGAAGACGCTGCGGCCTTCCTCATCGAGCACCGATTTGAACACTTCGCGGCTGGTGCAGTCCGCAGCGGCATGGTCGGCGACCAAGGTGGTGTCGGCGTGCTGGCGGCCCTTGAGCAGGCTCGCGCCGCGGATGCCGGCAATCGTGCCTTCGCCGTCGAACCGCACGAAGGCCTGGTTGCGCACGACCGCGGCGCCGGTCGTGAACAGGAACTCGTTGAAGCGGGCATGCGCCCCGATCGCCGCCATCAGCGTGGAGACATGCAGCGCGCCCGCGCCGGCGCCGGTGATCTTGATGTGATCGACGTGCGCCTCGTCGCCGACCTTGAGCTCGAGCACCGTGTTCACCTGGTCCTCGCTCGCGGTCGAGCCGAGATGGCTTTCGACGAGCATCGCGCGCGCCCCCTTCTCGATGACGGCGAGCGAACGGGCGAATACCGAAGCGGGCTCGCCGCCGGCATTGACGAAGACGAGATGGATCGGCTGCACCAGCGCCGCGCCTTGCGCGACGCGGATCACGGCACCGTCGCCCATGAAGGCCGTGTTGAGCGCGACCGCGACATCGTCGGTGGGAACGATCCGACCCAGATGGGCGAGAAGGTCGCGATCGCCTGCCGCCAGCGCCTGCGCCATGGAGCGGATGGTAAGTCCCGTCTCGAGGCCCGAAAGATCGGAGAGTTCCGGCATCAAGGCGCCGTCGACGAACACGACGCGGCGCGCTTCGATCGCGGGAAGCATGGCGAGCGCGTCTTTGGCGCGCGCCTTCGCTGCCGCGTCGGGCACGGCGGCGAGCGGCTTGGCGTCGCGCATGAGCGCGCGCAAGTCGGTATATTTCCATTCTTCGACGCGCCGGTGCGGCAAACCCTCGGTCTCGAAGCGGCGGAAGGCGTCCTCGCGCAGCGCGCCGACCGCACCGGCACCCGGAAGCGCGCGCTTGACCGCGGCGAAGCTCTGCGCCAGCGCGGTCTCAGCCGCGGTCTTGATCGGACGGACCTCGGCGTTCATCGCAGTCTCACGCCATCTCTTCTCGGTACTGGGCATAGCCGGTGGCTTCGAGATCGAGCGCCAGCTCCTTGTCGCCGGTCTTCACGATGCGGCCGCGCGACAGCACGTGCACCACGTCGGGCACGATGTAGTTGAGCAGGCGCTGGTAGTGCGTGATCACCACGAACGCGCGCTCCGGGGAGCGCAGCCCATTGACGCCGTCCGCGACGACCTTGAGCGCGTCGATGTCGAGGCCGGAATCGGTCTCGTCGAGCACGCACAGCCGCGGCTGCAACAGCGCCATCTGCAGGATTTCGTTGCGCTTCTTCTCGCCGCCGGAGAAGCCGACATTGACCCCGCGCCGCAGCATCTCCTGTTCGATGCCGAGCTTGCCCGCCACCGCGCGCACGCGCTTGAGAAATTCGGGCGTGGAGAGCTCGTCCTCGCCCCGCTTCTTGCGTTGCGCGTTGAGCGCGGTGCGAAGGAACGTCATGGTGGCGACGCCGGGAATTTCAAACGGATACTGGAAGGCGAGGAAAAGACCCTTGGCGGCACGCTCCTCGGGTGGCAGGGCGAGAATGTCCTCACCGTCGAGCAGCACCGCCCCTTGCGTCACGACGTAGCCGTCCTTGCCCGCGAGCACGTGCGCGAGCGTCGACTTGCCCGAGCCGTTCGGTCCCATGAGGGCGTGCACGCTGCCCCGGCTGACCGAGAGCTCGAGCCCGTTGAGGATTTTCTTGCCGTCGACCTCGACGTGCAGATTCTTCACTTCCAGCAGATGCATTCTCTATCCCACGCTGCCTTCCAGGCTGATCGAGATCAGCTTCTGCGCCTCGACCGCGAATTCCATGGGCAGCTGCTGGAGCACGTCCTTGACGAAGCCGTTGACCACCAGCGCCACCGCGTCCTCCGCCGACAAGCCGCGCTGGCGGCAATAGAACAGCGTGTCCTCGGAGATCTTCGAGGTGGTGGCCTCGTGCTCGAACACGGCGGAGGAGTTCTTCGCCTCGATATAGGGCACGGTATGGGCGCCGCATTTGTCGCCGATGAGGAGGGAATCGCAGTTGGTGAAATTGCGCGCGTCTTTCGCCCTGCGGTGGGCCATCACCAGCCCGCGATAGGTGTTGTTGGAGTGCCCCGCGGCGATGCCCTTGGAGATGATCCGGCTGGTGGTGTTCTTGCCGAGATGCAGCATCTTGGTGCCGGAATCGACCTGCTGGTGGCCGTTGGAGATCGCGATCGAATAGAATTCACCCCGCGCGTTGTCGCCGCGCAGGATGCAGCTCGGATACTTCCAAGTGATGGCGGAGCCGGTCTCGAGCTGGGTCCAGGAGATCTTCGAGTTCTTGCCGCGACAGTCGCCGCGCTTGGTGACGAAATTGTAGACGCCGCCGCGCCCGCTGGCGTCGCCCGGGTACCAGTTCTGGATGGTCGAATATTTGATCTCCGCGTCGTCGAGCGCGATGAGCTCGACCACCGCCGCGTGCAGCTGATTTTCGTCACGCATCGGCGCGGTGCAGCCTTCGAGATAGCTCACATAGGAGCCCTTGTCGGCGATGATCAAGGTGCGTTCGAACTGGCCGGTGTTGCGTTCGTTGATGCGGAAATAGGTGGACAGCTCCATCGGACAGCGCACGCCCGCCGGCACGTAGACGAAGGAGCCGTCGGAAAACACCGCCGAGTTGAGCGTGGCGAAGAAATTGTCGGAAATCGGCACCACCGTGCCGAGATATTTCTTCACCAGATCCGGGTGTTTCTGCAGCGCCTCGGAGAACGGCATGAACAGGACGCCGGCCTTGGCCAACTCCTCCTGGAAGGTGGTCGCCACCGAGACCGAGTCGAATACGGCATCGACCGCCACCCGGCCGTAGCCGTTTCCACCGTTTCCACCGTCTTCGCCGTCTTCGCCGTCTTCGCCCTCGGGCTGCTCGACGCGCTCCAAGACCGCCACCTCGCGCAGCGGAATGCCGAGCTTCTCGTAGGTCTTGAGGATCTCGGGATCGATCTCGTCGAGCGATTTCGGCCCGTCCTTCTTCTTGGGCGCGGCGTAGTAGTAGATGTTCTGGTAGTCGATCGGGGGATGGGTCACGCGCGCCCAGCTGGGCTCGCGCATGGTGAGCCAGCGGCGATAAGCGTCGAGCCGCCAGGCGAGCATCCATTCGGGCTCGTTCTTCTTGGCCGAAATGAAGCGGACGATGTCTTCGGATAGGCCCTTGGGAGCCTTGTCGGATTCGATGTCCGTGACGAATCCGTACTTATACTGATCGACGTCGATACGGCGGACCTGATCGACGGTCTGTGGTACGGCCGGCATTCTTCCCTCCGCTGCGGTTTCAAGGACCGCGGGTTGGATCGGTCGGTTATGGTCGTTGTCTAAGCGCTTGCCTTAACCCTCGCGGTTGCTTCAGGCGGCGATGCCCTCTGACCCCTTAACTAATGATCCCGAGACCTTAATCCAAGCGTCGATAAAGCGCTCGATCTCCGATTCCGTGGTGCTCGGGCCGAGGCTCACGCGCACCGCGGCGTGTGCCAGCTGCGCTGGAACTCCCATGGCGGAAAGCACGTGCGAGGGCTGGACCTTGCCCGACGAACAGGCCGCGCCCGAGGAGACCGCGATCCCTTCGAGATCGAACGCGATAACGGCGGTCTCCGCCTTCATTCCGGGGACCGCGAATAGGGTAGTGTTGGGCAGCCGCTCGGCCGCGGCGCCGAAAATGACAACCTCGGGCGAAGCGGCCTTGAGGCGGGCTTCGAGCCTATCCCGCAGCGCCGCCATGCGCGCGCGCTCCGTGGCTAGCCCGTCGCGGGCCGCGGCTGCGGCCGCGCCGAAGCCCGCGATGGCGGCCACGTTTTCGGTGCCGGCCCGCAAGTTGCGCTCCTGACCGCCGCCCTTGATCAGCGGATCGAGGAGGCTAAGCGCCCCCGCTCGCCCAATGAGCGCGCCGACGCCCTTCGGGGCGCCGATCTTGTGCCCGGATAGGGTCAGAAGATCAGCGCCGAGGGCGTTGATATCACAGGGAATTCGACCCGCGGCCTGGACCGCGTCGACATGCAGCGCGCCGCCCGCCGCGTGAATTACGCGCGCAGCTTGAGAAATCGGTTGAACAACGCCGGTCTCGTTGTTGGCGAGCATGAGCGAAACGAGGGCTCGGCCCTTGAGCGCGGCCAGGCGCCGTTCGAGCGCCGCAAGGTCGATCTCCCCGCGAGCGGTCACCGGCGAGCGCTCGACGGCCGCCGGCGGGAACCGCCCGCCGGCGAGCACCGAGGGATGCTCGATCGCCGAAACCAGGAGTTTGTCGCGCGCCGTTTCCTCGGTCGCCGGCACGAGCGCCAACATGTTGGCCTCGGTGCCGCCCGAGGTGAACACCACGCCGCGCGGCTCGGCTCCCACCAGCGCGGCCACCTGCTCCCGCGCCTGCTCGATCAGACGGCGCGCGGCGCGGCCCTCGACGTGGATGGAGGACGCATTGCCGGTCGTTTCCAGCGCGGCGAGCGCGGCCGCGCGCGCCTCTTGCCGCAACGGCGCGCTGGCGTTCCAGTCAAGATAAATACGCTCGGTCATGGTCCTGGATCGCGGTGTGGCGGCCTTTATCCTCAAACCTCGGCGGCGCGCGCAACACCCTTCGAAACCCTTGCTTTTTGCCCCCGCACCCGTGTTAGAAAAGCGCCCGCCGCGACCGGCCGCCGCCTGCAATCGGCGCCGGCGCTTGCCAAAATCTGGAATGGTTCTAGATACTTACGTGTGCTCGGCGACGCCGTCAAGCGTGCACTGAGATGAGTGCGCGGTCGCGAGTCGCGATCAACCATCCCCATCGAGGTCAGAACATAAATGCCCGAAGTCATCTTCACTGGCGCCGCCGGACGCATCGAGGGCCGCTATCACCCGGCGCGGCAGAAAAACGCCCCGATCGGCATCGTGCTTCATCCCCATCCGCAATTCGGGGGCACGATGAACCACCAGATCATCTATCAGATCTATTACGCCTTCGCGCACCGGAACTTTTCCGTGTTGCGCTTCAACTTCCGCGGGGTGGGGCGTAGCCAGGGCTCGTTCGATCACGGCCTGGGCGAGTTGTCCGACGCCGCTTCCGCGCTCGATTGGGCGCAATCGATCAATCCGGAGGCCCGCAGTTGCTGGATCGCCGGGTTCTCCTTCGGTGCGTGGATCGGCATGCAGCTGCTGATGCGGCGGCCCGAAATCGAGGGGTTCATCTCGATCGCCCCGCCCGCCAACCTCTACGACTTTTCGTTCCTGGCGCCGTGCCCGTCCTCCGGCATGATCGTTCACGGCGACAAGGATGCGGTCGTGCCGTACAAGGACGTCACCGGGCTCGTCGACAAGCTCAAGACCCAGAAGGGCATCGTGATCGAGCAGAAGGTGATCCCGGGCGCCAATCATTTCTTCGACGGCAAGGTCGAGCCGCTGATGGAGGCGATCAACGGCTATCTCGACAAGCGTCTCAAGACCGAGCGCAAGCCGAGCGCGGCTTGACCCTAGCGCCTCTACCCACGTAACGGCTGCGCGAGCGTGGCGGTCTAGAAGTCCGAGCTTCGGAATAGGGACACGACCCGCGGCTGAGTGCGATGGCGCGACGGATGTCGTTATTCGCAGTTCTCGTCGTGCTCGCGCTGGCGGCCGCCGGCTACGGGGCGCTGCACTACATGACGGCTGTGCCCGGCAAGCCTCATCGGGGCGCGCTGCCGCCGCTCACGGCGGAGGAAGCGGCGCTCGCCGCTTCGCTCAAACGCCACATCGCGACGATCGCCGCGCGCGAACACAACGTCGCCCACTACGACGAGCTCGAGAAGGTCGCCCGCTATATCGAGACCGCGCTCGCATCGCTCGGCTATGCCGTCGGCCGCCAGGAATTTCTGGCCGACGGCAAACCCGTGCGCAACGTCGACGTCGCCCTCGAGCCCGCAGGGCAGCGCGCCGACCCCGAGGTGATCGTGGTCGGCGCCCATTACGACAGCGTCGTCGGCTCGCCCGGCGCCAACGACAATGCCAGCGGCGCGGCCGCCGTCATCGAGCTCGCGCGGCTGTTGCACGATCTCGACGGGGTCGGCGCCAAGCGCATCCGCCTGGCGCTCTTCGTCAACGAAGAGCCGCCCTATTTCCGCACCGAGGCCATGGGGAGCCTGCACTATGCGCGCGCGCTTGCCCGGCGCAACGAGCGCGTCGTCGCGATGTATTCGCTCGAGACCATCGGCTTCTACTCGAGCGAGCCGGGTAGCCAGGTTTATCCGGTGCCGTTCGGCCTCATCTTTCCCGATCGCGGCGACTTCGTCGCATTCGTGGGCATGATGGGCTCGCGCGCGCTCGTGCGCGAGACGATGCGATCATTCCGCGCGCACACGGCCTTCCCCACGATCGGCGGAGTGGCGCCGGGCTTTGTTCCCGGCATCGCCTGGTCGGATCATTGGGCCTTCGCCGAGCACGGCTTTCCAGCCGTGATGGTCACGGACACGGCGCCGTTCCGCTACCCCCACTACCACCGGTCAAGCGATACGCCGGACAAGGTCGACGCCGAGAACGTGGCGCGCGTGGTGAAAGGCATCGAGCGCGTGATCCGCGATCTCAGCAGATAGTATCTTGGTGTGTCGTCCCCCGCGCATAGCGCGTCGTTAAGGGCGTTCACGCCCGTCTTCGACGGGCTATGGACGCGCGTAAACCCGCTTATGCTGGGGACCCATATTCCAGAGGCGGTGGTTATGGGTCCCCGCTTTCGCGGGGACGACAGTAAATCGGTCGGGTTCGGTAACCGACTCGATCCAGCTATGGCCGCACGAAGATGCCGCCGGTCAGCGGCCGCGGCGCGCCGGTCGTGGTGGGGAAGGTGAGCGGCAAGCCTTTGAGGGTTCGCACGGCAAGATAAGCGAAGGCCTGCGCTTCGAGCGCATCGGCTGACCAGCCGACGGCGCCGGCGGTCTCGACCTGCGCGGGAGCAAGGCGCTCCGCCAACATGCGCATCAAGGTTGGATTGCGCGTGCCGCCGCCGGCGACGATCCATGCCACTGGCGGGCGCGGCAACACGGTGATCGCGTGGGCGATCGCCGCGGCCGTGATGGCGGTAAGCGTCGCGGCGCCGTCTTGCGTGCTCTTGCTGGCAAGGCGGCCTTCCTCCGTCACCCAGTGGCGGAAGGCATTGCGATCGAGCGATTTGGGCGGCGGCGTGGCAAAGAAAGGATGCTTGAGCACGCGCGCCACCGCGGCCTCGTCGACTTTGCCCGCGGCCGCGGCACGGCCCTCGTCATCCTGCGGTTGCCCGGTGCGCAGGCGGACGAAGTCGTCGATCAGCGCGTTGCCCGGCCCGGTGTCGCAAGCGACGAGCTCGGCGCCGCCGTTGATGAAGGTGATGTTGGCGACGCCGCCCAGATTGAGCACGCCGACGGGATGCGCGCGCTTGAGCAGGCGCAGCATGGCGCGGTGAAATACCGGCACCATCGGCGCGCCGTGCCCTCCGGCGGCGACGTCGGCGGCGCGAAAGTCGTAGACCACGGGAATGCCGATCCTGCCGGCGAGCGCGGCGCCGTTGCCGAGCTGGATGGTGAGGCCGCGATCGGGACGATGCAGGACGGTCTGGCCGTGGAAGCCCACCACCGCGACCTCGCTCGGCGGCATGCCGTTGGCCGCCAGGAACGCCTCGACCGCCTCGGCGTGCATGTCGGTCACCAGCTCTTCGGCCTCGGCGAGCATCGCCGGCCGGGCGCTGCGGTCGGTGAGATTGGCGGCAACCGCGATCGCGCGCCGCACGACCTCGCGTTCCGGGTCGCTGTAGGGGCGGTAGCCGGTGGGACCCAGGCGGCCGATCTCCTCGCCGTCGGTCTCGATGAGCGCCACGTCCACCCCATCGTAGGAGGTGCCGCTCATCAGGCCGATCGCAGTGGCGCGCGCCATGGGTAGCGTCCTCGGTTGAATCCCGCACCGGACCTGTTACACCACCGGCCCAAAAGAGGCGATAAAAAGAGGCGAGGCGGCATGAGCGCCTACAAGTCCGATTTCCTGCGCGTCCTCGCGGAACGCGGATTCATCCACCAGGTTTCGGACGCCGAGGGCCTCGATGCCAAGGCGGCCGCGGGCCCCCTCACCGCCTATGTCGGCTTCGACGCCACCGCGCCGAGCCTCCACATCGGCAACCTGCTCACGATCATGATGTTGCGATGGCTGCAGAAGACCGGCCATCGCCCGATCGCGCTGATGGGCGGCGGTACCAGCAAGATCGGCGATCCATCGGGCAAGGACGCGAGCCGCACGCTGCTGACAGGCGCGCAGATCGAGGCCAACATCGCCTCGATCCGCACGGTATTTTCGCGCTTTCTCGATTTTGACGCCGGCGCCATGATGGCGGACAACGCCGAGTGGCTCGACCGGCTGCACTATATTCCCTTCCTGCGCGACGTCGGCCGCCATTTCACCATCAACAAGATGCTGACGTTCGACTCGGTGAAGCTGCGCTTGGAGCGCGAGCAGCCGCTGACGTTTCTCGAATTCAACTACATGATCCTGCAAGCCTACGATTTCGTGGAGCTTTACAAACGCCACGGCTGCATTTTGCAGATGGGCGGATCGGACCAGTGGGGCAACATCGTCAACGGCATCGACCTCGGCCGCCGGCTGCTCAATGCTGGGTTGTTCGCGCTGACCACGCCGCTGCTGACGACCTCCTCGGGCAGCAAGATGGGCAAGACCGAGACCGGCGCGGTTTGGCTCAACGCGGACGCGATGAGCCCCTACGATTACTGGCAGTTCTGGCGCAACTGCGAAGATGGCGACGTCGGCCGCCTGCTCAAGCTGTTCACCGAACTTCCGCTCGACGAGATCGGACGTCTCGCTCAGCTGAAGGGACAAGAGTTGAACGAGGCGAAAAAGGTCCTGGCGACCGAGGCGGCCGCCCTCTTGCATGGCCGCGCGGCCGCCGAGCAAGCGGCCGAAACCGCGCGCCGCACCTTCGAGGAAGGCGCGCTTGCGGAGACGTTGCCGACGGTCGAAATGCCGCGCGCGACGCTGGCGGCCGGATTCAGCGTGCTCGACGCCGCTGTTCACGTCGGCTTGGTGTCGTCCAAGAGCGAGGCACGCCGACAGATCAAAGGCGGCGGTCTCAGGGTCAACGACGTCGCAGTTACGGACGAGAAGATGGTGCTCACGCCGCGCGACCTCACGCCGGAGGGCGTCATCAAGCTCTCGCTCGGCAGGAAGCGGCACGTGCTGTTGCGACCGGTGTGAGCGCGACGCAGGACGGCGCACGGCCGACGAACATGGGCGTCCGTCACGCATCCTCGCTCTGACTCGTGCGTGTTAATAGCGGCCCGGCTCGGCGTAGCTTTGCATGGGAGCATTGCCGCCGGGGAATTCGAAGAATTTGCGCAACAAGCCCGGCGCCACCGCGGAAATCGGATTGACGCGCAACACCGGCGTGCTCGGCGGGCCGACCACCTCGTAGGTGACGCCGAGCAAGCCCTCGTTGCTGCCGCCGAGGAAGGGCCCGACGATCGGAAGCTGGCCGAACATGTTGTTGAGGCCGTAGAGCGGAACGAAGGTACCGCGCATGCGCACCTCGTCGCGATGGTAATCGATGTAGCCATCGATCGTACCGCCGATGGCGGGACCCTTGAGCAGCCCGTCGCGGATGGTGAAGCGGCCGAGCGAACGGGTGAAATCGACGCGCAGGTGCGAGAACTCGACGCCGGGCGACGGGCCGCCGGGTTGCTGCGGGCCGGCAGCAACGCGCTCGAGCGCCGCTTCTCCGCGGACGATGAACCCGCGAACGTCGAGAATGCCTTCCTGCGGCGCAAGGTCGGCGCTCTGCGGATCGAGCGCGACCCACATTTCTCCGCCCACGACCTTGGCGGCGATGTCGTTGAAGCGGAAGAAGGCGCCGGCGTCGTTGGTCTCGACGACGACAAATTGACGGCCGTTGTTCCCGCGCGTGCGCACCTCGCCGACGAGCGGCGCATCGCGTCCCAGCTTGGCGTTCAACGCGAGGCTGGTGATAACCCCACTCCGGCGTGAGACGCGCAGATCGAGGCCGCGTAGCGTCTCGCCGTTAAAGCCCAGGACGGTGCCGAGCTTGACGTCGACATCGATATCCTTGTCCGGCTTTTGCTTGTTGCTGCCCGCGCCGGTCAGCGTCGATTTGATGAAGCCGCGTCCGTCATAAACGTCGCCGCGTAGGGTCATCCGCAGCGCGCCATCGGCGCCACGCTCCGCTCTGAGGGTGGCCTTGTCTCCGTCCGAAAGGGCAAAGAGGGGGAAATTTGCGGAGACGACGTCGCCCGCGGAATCGACCTCGACCACGCCTTTGACCGCAGCGCCGGAGGCTTCGATCACCAGATCTTCGAACCGCGTCCCCGCCGGCTTGTTGATGAGGGTAAAGGTCGCGCGTCCCGCCCGGCCTGGAGCCTTCAACCATCCAGGGAGCAGATTGTCGACCTTGGCCTGAGTGAGGTCGGCCTCGATGGCAAAGCGACTCTCGCCCTCGTTTGCCGGCACGCGTCCGCTGAGCTTGATCGGCACCGGTCCGGTGAGCAAGCCGCCGAGATCGAAACCGAATTTGCTGCGCGCGCTCTCGTCGAGCGTGGCCTGAATGCGAATGTCGGCGTCGCCGTCGCGCGGCTTGCGATAGTCGAGCGCGGACGCAACGCCGTTGATCTTGACGTCCCCGCGGATCCAGTGGCCCAAGTTATTGGCGCTCACCTTGAGCAGCGCGGCCTCGACCTTCTGGCCCATCACCATGCGTTCGGCGGCGAAGTTGGCGACGTCCATGTTGATGGTGTAGAGCGAAGACCCGGGCGTCAGATCCTCCTTCAGCGGCATCGCGAGCGTGACCTGCGCGGTCAGCGTCCCGCGGCTGGTCGCCGGCTCGATCGGCGCACCCGAATACTCGCGCAGCCGCGGCATCCCTAAGAGTTCGGCCGCGGCCGGCACCGATCCATCGAGGCGGAAGCGGACCTTTGCCGGCGGCCCCTTGGGGAAGGTGTCGGGCACCTCGAACACGCCGCTGGTGATCGAGAGCTTGCGACCGGGCGATATCTCCACGTTGCCGCGGCCGACATTGATGGCCGCCGTGCGGCCGGAAATCTGCACGTTGACGTCGGCATCGCGGATTGCCGGCAGGCCCTCGACCGGCCGGATCTCGGCGCCGTGGCCGATGATCTGGATCGACAAACCGTCATCGGGGATCGGCGGGCCGCTCGATTTGAGCGTGGACCACGGCGCGTTGGTCGACACGTCCAACCGCTCGACCGTGCCGGCCTGAACGTGATCGAGCACCCAGGCGCGCACCTTCGATGCCACGGTGACCGGCCAAATCCGCTTCATGGCCGCGACCGACATGCGCGTGCTCGCAACTCCAAGCGTCAGGCGGGGATCTTCGCTGGAAAAATCAAGGCTGCCGCTGAGCGCAAGGCCGAGATCGGTGTTGCCCAACTCGCTCGGCTCGAGATCGATGCGCTGCTTGTTGGGATTGATCCGCAGCTTCAGCAGGACGCGGTTGAGCACGAGCGCATTGGGATCGGCCGGCGCAGAGGCCAGCATCAAGCTGCCGCCGGAAACGTCCAACCCCCAAACGCCGCTGCCGTCGCGCGGCGCGTTGAATTGCGCGAGCAGGGTGATGCGGCTGCCGCCGGACAACACCTGGAACGGCATCATCAGCGCCTGGCGAGTCTTATCCCAATCAAGACTGATCTCGGCGCGGTCGATCGGAACGCGCACGAGCGGGTCGTCGAGATCGACCACGACGCCCTTCTCCACGGCCATCCGGCCGTCGAGCATGTGCGGAATGCCATCGGGACCGATATCGGCGCGGATGCGCCCGGTCAGCGGCAGATCGATCTCGTATTGATCATCGCCCCATCGCATGGCGAGCATCGCGTCCTTGGTCGAGACTTTTTGCATCTCGATGTCGATGATGCGGTGGCCGTGTTGGCCCGGCGTCATCGCCGCGCGCATCCGCCACGGTCGTTCGACCGCTTGCGAGCCGAGCGCAACCGCGATGCCGCCGCCCTTGGGACGCGTCACGCTGAGATCGATATCGGTGAACGTCCACTGCTTGCCATTGCGTTGGTCGTCGACGGTGAGGTTGCCATCCTGCAGGCCGATCTCGGTGAGGTCGCGCCCGTCCAAGCTGCCGGCGTCGAGGCTCTCGATCCAAGCCAGCAGCACGGCGAGGTCGGGAACGCCGTTGCGCGCGGTCGAGCCCGCGCCCGCAGCCGCAGCGGCCGGAGCGGTCGGGGTGACCGGCGCAACTGAGGCGGCCGCGGCGGCGCGTTCAACCTTTGCCGGCGGTGACGCCTGCGCGGGGACGACCGGTGGCAGCATGGCCGAAGCGGTGACGAACGGCCGCTTGTTGCTGCCGGCAAAGACCGTGACCTTGCTGTCCGACTCGATGCGCACCGCCATCTCGGCGCCGACCAAGCTCAGCCGCTCGGCGCGGATGCGACCGGTGAGCAGGCCCGCACCGGAAATACCGACTTCCGCCTTGGGCGCGCTCGCTACGATGGTGCCGTCCGCGTCGCGCACCACGATGTCGCGAATGCGCAGCGACGTGCGTCGCTTGTTGGCGTCGCGCTCGATCTGGGTGCCGCCGATCTCGACCTCGTGGCCGGGCCCGAAATTTTCCTTGATCGCCGCGGTCAGCCATGGCGTGGCGATATCGAGCTCGATCGGACCGCTGGACAGGCGCCACCAAAGCGCGACCATCGCGAGGAAGACAAGGCCGCCGAGCGTGCCGCCGACAATGGCGAATTTGCGCAGCTGCGGACACCACGCGCGGACGAATTTGCGCAGCCGTCTCCACCCCTCGCCCAGGCGCGACCTCGAGGAGAGCGGCGAGCACGCGCGGACGCGGCGAACCTCATCGCCGTCCTGCGGCGATGCCTCATGCCCGCACAAATGCTCCTTGAGGCTCGCCTCCAGCTTCAGGAGAGCCTCGAGAGTCGGATAAGGTTGTCCAGCCGCCATGCCCCGACGTGGCGTCCCCTCGACCACCGATTCCGCCCGCGTCACAACCGACGTCTACGGCGAACCGGCCCCCTTGCCGCGGTCGACAAGTCCCCGGCACTTATGTCGACCCAGCGGCACTTTTCCGCGCGTGTTCAACCGCTCATTGAGACCCCGCAAAAGGGACGAAAGGAAGGCACATGGAGGTCCACGCACGGGCGAAAACCCGCGCGTTTAAAGGGGCGGCGTGATGGCGGCGGTTTCATGTCCCTCGCCGTTTTCAAGGCCCATAAGCTTCACTTTCCATCCCAAAACCGACGCCCCGGGCCGCACCCGGCAAGCCATTGATTTTTCATGGCTTCGCGCCCGAATGCCCAGAAAGCTAGGACGGGCTGGCGCCGGTGCACATCCTTTCCTGAAAATTAACCGTGTTGGCGCGAATCGGCGCGAGTTAGCGCGGAGGTAATATCGGCCGACGTAGGGAACCGGCGGGGAAGCGTGAATGCCTCGACGGTCGTCTTCACAGTACCATCATCGCGATGATTCCTGCCGGCCGCATGACGAGCGGCGGGCGGGCCTGAGCCTTGTCCATGCCGGCCGTCAGGTGCGCCTCGGGCCGATCGCCTTCTGGGTCGTTGTCGGCACGCTGGTGGTCATGGCGCTGTGGACCATCAGCACCGCGACCTATTTCGCCTTCCGCGAGGACGTGCTCACCCGGCTGGTCGCGCGCCAGGCGGAGATGCAATTCGGCTACGAGGATCGCATCGCCGAATTGCGCGCCCGGGTCGACCGCTTTTCGAGCCGTCAGTTGCTCGACCAGGAGCAATACGAGCAAAAGCTCGATCAGATTCTGCGCCGGCAAACGGCGCTGGAGTCGCGTGCCAGCGCGCTTAACGGCCTCGGCGACATGACCGGCGCGCTCAGGCCGCCGGCGCGCGGGAGTTGGGTCGGCGAGCCGCGGGCAACGCCGGCGAAAGCGTCCCGCGACAAGGGCGCCTTCGCCATCCCGTTCGATCGCACCACGATCGATCCTCGCGCCGGCATTCTCGCCAAAGGCGCGGGCGGCATCGGCGGCGTCATTGCCCGCCTGCAGGCCTCGCTCGATCGCCTCGAGCAGCGGCAGGCGGCGACGGTCGACTCGATCGCGGACAATTACGATTCGAAGGCGCGGCGCATGCGCGGCGTGCTGATCGAACTCGGCCTCGACATCAACAAGCCCGCAACCCGCGACGGTGCCGGCGCGCTCGGCGGTCCATTCATCCCGGCGCAGCTGCCCAAGGATGCCATGAGCTTCGAGCGCCAGCTTCATCGCATCCAGGTCACGCGCGCACAGATCTCCCGGCTCACGCGCACGCTGGGCGCCGTTCCCGTGCGCAAGCCGATCGACGGCGAGCTCGATCTGCAATCGGGCTTCGGCGTCCGCATCGACCCGTTCCTGGGCCGGCCGGCCATGCACACCGGGCTCGATCTCCACGGCGAGACCGGCGACGTGGTGCGCGCCACTGCCGACGGCACGGTGACCGCCGCGGGCTGGAGCGGCGGCTATGGCCGCGCGGTCGACATCGATCACGTCAACGGATTGTCGACCCGCTACGGTCACCTGTCGTCGATCGACGTTCGCGTCGGCCAGTCAATCAAGACCGGACAGATCATCGGCAAGGTCGGTTCGACCGGACGCTCGACCGGACCGCACCTGCACTACGAAACGCGGCTGCGCGGCGAGGCGATCGACCCGCAGAAATTCTTGCGCGCGGGACAAAGGCTCGACGGCAGCCTGTGAAGCTGTCTAATCCACGTCCTCCACGTCCTTCGGCGTGGTGCCGAAGGCCTTCTGCGCGAGCGCGGCCTCCATGAACGCGTCGAGGTCGCCGTCGAGCACCGCGGCGGTGTTCGAGGTCTGCACGCCCGTGCGCAGGTCCTTGACCATCTGATAGGGCTGCAGCACGTAGGAGCGGATCTGGTGGCCCCAGCCGATGTCGGTCTTGGCGGCCTGCTCGGCGGCGGCTTTTTCCTCGCGCAGTTTCAATTCGCGCTCGTAGAGGCGCGCGCGCAGCATCTGCCAGGCTTGTGCCCGGTTGCGGTGCTGCGAGCGGTCGTTCTGGCACACCACCGCGATGCTGGTCGGGATGTGGGTGAGACGTACCGCCGACTCCGTCTTGTTGACGTGCTGGCCGCCGGCGCCGCCGGCGCGCATGGTGTCGACCCTGACGTCGGCCTCCTTGATGTCGACGTTGATGCGGTCGTCCACCACCGGATAGATGTTGACGCTGGCGAACGAAGTGTGCCGGCGCGCGTTGGCGTCGAAGGGCGAGATGCGCACCAGCCGATGCACCCCGTTCTCGGTCTTGAGCCAGCCGAAGGCATTGCGGCCCTTGATCTGGACCGTCGCCGATTTGATGCCGGCCGCCTCGCCTTCGGTCTCTTCGAGCCAGTCGATCTTGTAGCCGTGTTGCTCGGCCCAGCGCGTATACATGCGAAGCAACATGCTGGCCCAGTCCTGGCTCTCGGTGCCGCCCGCGCCGGCATGGACCTCGACATAGGAGTCGTTGGCGTCGGCTTCGCCCGACAGCAACGCCTCCAACTCGCGCCGCGCCACCTCTGTCTTGAGCTTGTGCAGCGCCGCTTCGGCGTCGGCGACGGCCTTGCGGTCCTTCTCGGCCTCGCCGAGCTCGATCATGGTGATTTGGTCGTCGAGCTCCTGCTCGATGCGGCCGATGGCTGTGAGCTGGTCCTCGAGCGCGGTGCGCTCCTGCATCACGCGTTGTGCGCGCTGCTGGTCGTTCCAGAGCGTGGGGTCTTCGGCCTGCTTGTTGAGCTCCGCCAGGCGCGCGCGCGCCTTGTCGAAGTCAAAGATGCCTCCTCAGCAGCCCGACCGACTGCTTGATCTCGTCGACGATATTTTCGACTTCCGCGCGCATGGTCTCCCCGCGAGGCGTGCTCCGCTCGCGGGATTTAGCCACTGCGCGCGATCGACGCAATGGGCGCCGAACGTCGGGCCAACGAAGATACGGTTCGATGCGAAGCTGCTCAGCCCGGGCTCGGCCCGCAGCCATAGATGATGAATTGGCCGCAGCGCCGAGCCCAAATTTCGTTGCAGGTAAAGCACGTTTTGTTTAGCCTGCCTCAGTTTTTCTCATGATTTCGGTTGACCCATGCCGCGCCGCTTGCCGCCGCTCAACGCGCTCAAGGCTTTCGAAGCCGCGGCCCGCCACGAGAGCTTCACGCGCGCCGCCGAGGAACTCTGCGTCACCCAAGGCGCCGTCAGCCACCAGGTGAAAGCACTCGAAGCCGAGCTCGGGTTGAAGCTGTTCAATCGCGAACGACAGCGGCTGGTGATCACCGAGGCAGGCCGCACCTATCTCGTGGTCGTGCGCGATGCTTTCGACCGCATCGGCGACGGAACCGAGCGATTGCTGCAACGCCAGCGCGGCGGCGCGCTCACCGTGAGCACCTCGCCGAATTTCGCGGCGAAGTGGCTCGTCCACCGGCTCAGCCGCTTCGCCGAGACCCATCCCGAGATCGATCTGAGGGTCAGCGCGTCGCTGCATCACGTCGACTTCGCGCGCGAGGACATCGATCTTGCCATTCGCCACGGCGACGGAACCGACTCCGGCCTGCACGTGACCCGTCTCTGCACGGAGGAACTCTTTCCGGTCTGCAGTCCGAAGCTTGTCAACGGCCGCAACCGCCTGCGCGCGCCCTCCGATCTCAACCGATTCGCGCTTTTGCACGTCAACGACCGGCAAGGGTGGCGCCAATGGCTCGACTTTGCCGACGTTGGCGACGTCGACGCCGCCCGCGGCCCCATTCTCAATCAAGCCAGCATGGCGATCGATGCGGCGGTCGACGGCCAGGGCGTCGCGCTCGCCCGCACGGCGCTCGCGGCCTGGGATCTGATCGGCGGCCGTCTCGTGCGTCCGTTCGATATCGCAATGCCGGTGTCCTTCGCGTACTGGATCGTCTGCTCGAAGGCGGTCGCCAAGCTGCCGAAAATCGTGGCGTTCAGCGGTTGGCTTCTGGCGCAAGCCGCCGAGGATGCCCGGCAACTCGAGGGACTGAAATCGAGGCAGCCTGCGCGAGCTTCGCGCTGATTTCTTTGTTCGCCTCGCCCGGCTGCTGATGGCGGCATGCGGTCAAAGTTTGGTGCCGACATTTGCGCTCGGCCAATCGGGTTGAATGCGCGACCTTGATCGGCGCTCATGCCCTTCCGGCAAAATACAATGGCGTGACCGTTTCCCGCGGCAGCCGCGAGCAGCCGAGGCCGAGCGCTTCCCGCAGCGCCCGTTCGTGGGCCATGCCCCGCGACCGCAGCGCCTCGTACTCGCGATGCGCGGCAAGACCTTCGCAAAACGCCGCACCCATCATCCGAACGGCGGCGACGGGCGACCAGGAAGAGGCTGACGGCGATGGGGACCAAGCGGCGAGGTTTGCCTCCCGACGGGTCGGCTCGAAACCCAGTGGATCGTCAAAGTTCCGTAACATTTTTCATGCTCCTGATGGACGGACAGGACCCATGTCCCGTCCTGGTGCCATGCAAATAAGGCACCCGACGCCCTGATCGCAAAGCATCGTTTCTCGCGCTTGCCATAGAATTTCTCATGATGTGATATATGTGTTTCATATTAATCTCTGCTATGATACATCTATACTAAAAGGCCACGCGTCGCAAGGTTATTGGGCTGGCCGGTCAAGGGGCGTCGGGAATTTGGGGGCGAACATGTCCGGCTTTGCGATTGGAGTGACGGGCCGGGATGCTCCCGTTTCCCCGACTCAGCCAACGATCGAGCGGTTGACGATAAGGCGGCGGCGCGGCGGCAGCTTGCGCGGCTACGATCCCGAGCGCGCCTGGCGTTCGGCATTCATCTCAAAGTTCGGTTCGACATTGGCGCGTCCCGCGCTGCTCGGCATCGCGCTCGGTGCGTCACTCGGGCAAGCGTGGCGGCAGCTGCGCAGGTGGCTCGCGCGGAGCCGGCAGCGCCTCGCGCTGGCCGAGCTCGACGATCGGTTGTTGCGCGACATCGGCGTGATCCGCGACCGCGACATCGGCGTCAGCCGCGAAAAAACGCGCCGCGACATAGAGCTGTTCTGGCAAATCTAAGTTCGTGACTTCGTCTCCGGGTTTCCCGACAACCACCCGGTCAAACGCCCGCTGAAGGAGATCGGAGCCATGGACGAGTTCATCATCCTGTCACGGCAAGACCTGCGCGCGGCGATGCGCTTCGGCGACTACGTCGAGGCGGTCGCCGACGGCTTCCGGCTACTCGCAGAAGGCCGCTGCGCGTCGCCGGTGCCGACGCAGATCGACGTCGCGCACGGCGCCTTTCACCTCAAGCCGGCGAGCCTGCCGCGCGGCCCCGGCTACGTTGCCGTCAAGATCAACGGCAACTTCCCGGACAACCGCGCGCGCAACGGCCTGCCGACCATCCAGGGCGCGGTGCTGCTCGCCGACGCGAGCAACGGCCGGCCGCTGGCGCTGCTCGACTCGGCGGAGATCACGCTGCAGCGCACCGGCGCCGCGACCGCGGTCGCCGCGCGCCATCTGGCGCGAGCGGATGCACGCACCGTCACGAACTGCGGCTGTGGCGCGCAGGCGCCGCTGCAGCTCGCCGCGTTGCGTCACGCGCTCGATGTCCGTCGCGTCTTCGCATGGGACATCGATCCGGGGGCCGCGCGCGCCTTCGCCGCGCGCATGGCCGGCGAGACCGGTCTGGTCGTCGAGCCGGTCGCGGGGTTGCGCGAGGCGACGCGCCTCAGCGATGCCATCGTGACCTGCACGCCCGCGCGCGTGCCGTTCCTTGGCCTTGACGACGTGCCTGCCGGCGGCTTCGTGGCAGCGGTCGGCGCCGACAACCCGGCGAAGAGCGAGATCAAGCCGGAGCTGATGGCGCGCGCGATTGTGGTCGTCGACGTGGTCGATCAGGCGATCGTCATGGGCGATCTGCACCACGCGGTCGCGGCGGGCGCGATGCGCGCGGAGGACGTCCATGCCGAGCTTGGGCAGGTGATCGCCGGCACGCGTCCGGGCCGCCGGGACGACGACGCGATCATCGTGTTCGACAGCAGCGGCACCGGCATCCAGGACGCTGCCGCGGCGGCGGTCGCCTACGAGGTCGCGCGCCAGCGCGGCCTCGGCACGCGCTGCAGCCTGACGTGAGAGGTTGATCAAAGATGCACGGCCAGTGAATCAAAAAAACTCGTCATACTCAGGCCTTGTGCCGAGCATCCACACCTTCGTTTCAGCCGCACTCGCAGCCGCCACATCAGGACTAAGAAGATGGCCCCATTCGACTGGAAATTCCCCTACCACTCCCAGCGCATGCCGGTGCTGGCGCGCAACGTCGTGGCGACCTCCCAGCCGCTTGCGGCGCAAGCGGGCCTTTCCATGCTGATGAAAGGCGGCAACGCGGTGGACGCGGCACTCGCGACGGCGATCACGCTTACGGTGGTCGAGCCGACCGGCAACGGCATCGGCAGTGATGCGTTCGCTATCCTCTGGGATGGCGGTAAGCTGCACGGGCTGAACGCTTCCGGCCGCTCTCCGGCCGCCTGGACGCCCGAGCGATTCAAGGGCAGAACGGCAATGCCTGCCACGGGGTGGGATTCCGTGACGGTTCCGGGCGCCGTATCCGCCTGGGTGGCACTCTCGGAACGTTTCGGCAAGCTGCCGTTCGCCGATCTGTTCGAGCCGGCGATCCGTTATGCGTCCGACGGCTTCATGGTGTCGCCCGTCATCGCGCGGTTATGGGCAAGACAGGCACCCTCGCTCGAGCAAGTCCCCGGCTTTGCCGAGCACCTGACGGTGAGCGGCCGAGCGCCTGCGGCGGGAGAGCGATTTACCGCGCCGGCGCACGCGCGAGCGCTCAAGCGGATCGCGGAGACGAAGGGGCAGGCTTTCTACACCGGCGATTTGGCGGAGAGCATGGCGGCCCACGCCCGCAAGCATGGCGGCGCGCTGACGGTAGCCGATCTCGCGCAGCACAAGGCCGATTGGGTCGAGCCACTCGCCCAGGACTATCGCGGCTACACGTTGCACGAGATTCCCCCCAACGGCCAGGGCATCGCGGCGCAGATGGCGCTGGGCATTCTGGAGGGGTTCGATCTCGCGGCGCTGGCGGTCGATTCCGCCGACAGCCTGCATCTACAGATCGAAGCGGTGAAGCTCGCGTTTGCCGACGTCTACGAGCACGTTTCCGACGCGGACACCATGCGCGTCAGGAGCGCGGATCTCCTCGACAAGGAATACCTGCGGAGCCGCGGCCGCCTGATCGACATGAAGAAGGCGAAGACGCCCCAGCACGGCGTGCCCGGACGCGGCGGCACTGTGTACCTCACGGCCGCGGACGCTTCCGGCATGATGATTTCGTACATCCAGTCCAACTACCAGGGGCTGGGTTCGGGCGTCGTCGTCGACGGGATCAGCATGCAGAACCGCGGCAATAACTTCGTCCTGCGTCCCGATCACCCCAACGTTGTGGCACCGCGCAAGCGGCCATTTCACACGATCATTCCTGCCTTCATCACAAAAAATGGGCAGCCGGTGATGAGCTTTGGCGTGATGGGCGGCTCCATGCAGGCCCAGGGACACACGCAAATCATGACCCGGTTCGTGGATTATCATCAGAATCCGCAGGCCGCCTCCGACGCGCCGCGCTGGCGCATTGATGATGGCCTCACCGTCAAAATGGAGGAAGGCGTGCCCGCCGATGTCGTCGAGGAGCTCCAGAGGCGGGGACACCAGATCGGGATAGCCGATCGCACCGCCACCGACTTCGGGCGCGCGCAACTGATCTATTGCATGGGAGACGGCTACCTGGGCGCCTCCGAACGGCGCACAGATGGGCAGGCCGTCGGGTTCTAACTGCCGCCGTTTCGGACGCACTCTCCGCGCTGTCACGTCACACGAAAAATTGAGATGATACATATGTTGCGCCTTTATTTTTGCCTTGATACAGTATTCATCTCATGAATGTCGGCGCACCCAGGACGCTGGCGCACAGCTGGCTTCTGCTCATCCATCAACTGCCGGCAAAGCCCGCATATCTGCGGGTCAAGATCTGGCGCCGGCTGCAGGACCTCGGCGCCGTCGCGGTCAAGAACGCCGTGCACGCGCTGCCCATGAACGAGGAGACGCAAGAAGACTTCGAGTGGCTGCTGCGCGAGATCCAGGAAGGAGGCGGAGAAGCGTTTCTCTGCGAAGCCCGCCTGATCGACGGCCTTTCCGACGAGGAGGTGCGGGCGCTGTTCGATCGCGCGCGCGACGCCGATTACGCCGAGGTGGCCAAGGACGCGCGCGCGTTGGCGAAGTCGCTGCGCCCGAACTCAAAGTCCGAGGCGCTCGCCGAGTTTCGCGTGCAGGTGGCGCGCCTGCGCAAACGTCTCGCCGAGGTAGTTTCGCTCGATTTCTTCGGCGCCATCGGCCGCGAAACCGCGGAAGGCGTGATCAAAAATCTAGAGGCGCGATTGAACGAGGGCGAGGCGGTGACGGAGAAAGCGACGGTCGATTCCGGGGCGAGCACGTTTGGGACGCTGCGCAACAGGACCTGGGTCACGCGGCAAGGCGTATACGTCGATCGCATCGCCAGCGCTTGGCTAATACGGCGTTTCATCGACCCCGAGGCGCACTTCAAATTCGTGTCCGGCAAGGGCTATCGCCCCAACGAAGGCGAGCTGCGCTTCGACATGTTCGAGGCCGAGTTCACGCACGAGGGCGACAAATGCACGTTCGAAGTGCTGCTGGAGCGGAGCGCGCTGAAAGATCCGGCGTTGCGCGCCATCGCGGAAATCATCCATGACATCGATCTTAAGGACAGCAAGTTCGGCCGCACCGAAGTCGCCGGCATCAGGACGCTGATCGAAGGCATCAGTATCGCGACCAAGGACGATTCGGAGCGCATTGCGCGCGGCACCGAGGTCTTCAACGACCTCTACGAATATTTCAAGAAAAAGCGCCGGTAGCGGAGATCGCTAGGCGAACTGGTGGCGGCTGCACAGGAAGCGACATTTGCGCATCAACGTCGTCGAGACAATCGAGGTGGTGTCATGGAGCAAACTCTTTCTTCAATCTCGCCGGCCGAACTCTATGCCCGGCTTGGAACCGCCGCGGCGCCGACCGTCGTGGATGTCCGGCGCCGCGCCGATTTTGCGACGGCGGGCGAGCTCATCGTCTCTGCCTACCATCGTGACCCGGACGCGGTCGAGCAGTGGCGAAGAGACTTGCCTAACGGCCGCCAGGTGGTCGTCCACTGCGTTCACGGACACGAGGTCAGCCAAGGCGTGGCAACGGTGCTCCGCGCGGCGGGCGTCGACGCAGTCTATCTCCAGGACGGCATCGCCGGCTGGACTGCAAAGGGTCTGCCGACGCATCGAACCATCGGCGCGACGCCCGGCAAGTGGGTTACGCGCGAGCGCCCGAAAATCGACCGCATCGCCTGTCCGTGGCTGATCCGGCGCTTCATCGATCCGCAAGCGGAATTCATCTACGTCCCCACCAAGGACGTTATCGAGGTCGCCAAAGCGACGGGCGGAACGCCCTACGACATCGAGGGCGTCGAATTCGCCCACGAAGGCGAGCGCTGCTCCTTCGATACCATCGTGCGCATCTACGGCATCAAGGATCCGGCCCTCGACCATCTCGCTGAAATCGTGCGCGGCGCCGATACCTCGCGCCACGACCTCACCCCGCAGTGCGGTGGCCTGTTCGCGATCTCGCTGGGCCTATCCGCTAACTTTCCCGACGATCACGAAATGCTCGGCCACGGCATGGTGATGTACGACGCGCTCTATACTTGGTGTCGCAGCCTGCAGGCGGAAACGCACAATTGGCCCGCTACCGCCGTCAAGCAGGCGCGCCGTGGCTGAGCTCTCCGTCGTCGGACAAGACCGTTCGGAGCTTGGCCACACAGTATCGCTGCGCGAGGCGTTCTGGACCTGGCTTCGTGTCGCGGCCCTGAGCTTCGGGGGCCCCGCCGGACAGATCGCGGTCATGCATCGCATTCTGGTCGAGGAGAAGCGCTGGATCTCGGAACAGCGGTTCCTGCATGCGCTCAACTATTGCATGCTGCTGCCGGGCCCCGAGGCGCAACAGCTCGCGACCTATATCGGCTGGCTGATGCATCGCACGCTCGGCGGCATCATCGCCGGCGGGCTTTTCGTCGTTCCCGGCATCATTGCCATCATGGCGCTCAGCTACGTGTACGCCGGCTGGGGCAACGTCCCGGTCATCGTCGCGCTGTTCTTCGGCCTCAAAGCGGCTGTTCTCGCGATCGTGGTCGAAGCCCTGGTTCGCATCGGCAAACGCGCGCTCAAGAGCCGGATGATGATCGCGCTCGCGGCGATCGCATTCGTCGGCATATTCTTCTTGAACGTTCCCTTTCCGATCATCGTCTTCGGCGCCGCGATCATCGGCTTCGTCGCGGGAATGATGGGCCTCGCCGAGTTTGAGGTCAGCGCGGGACATGGCGCCGACAAGGGCAACGCGGCCGTCGTCGATGACATGCTGGGCGAGGGCATACCCGAACACGCCCGCCCCACCGTCGCGCGCGCGTTGGCCGTTTCGGCCATTTGGCTCGCGCTGTGGCTCATTCCGGTCATCGCGCTCCTTGCCACGCTCGGCAGCGCCAACGTCTTCAGCCAGATCGCCGTGTTCTTCAGCAAGATGGCGGTTGTGACGTTCGGCGGCGCCTACGCGGTGCTGGCCTATGTCGCGCAGCAGGCCGTCGAAAATTACCACTGGCTCAAACCCGGTGAGATGCTCGACGGCCTGGGAATGGCCGAGACCACTCCGGGGCCGCTGATCATGGTGTTGCAATTCGTGGGCTTCATGGCGGCGTACCGTGATCCAGGTCCGCTCGCGCCGATGATGGCCGGAACGCTCGGCGGCTTGCTCGCGACCTGGGTCACGTTCACACCCTGCTTTCTCTGGATTTTCCTCGGGGCGCCGTTCATCGAGACGCTGCGGGGCAACAAGGCGCTCAACGCCGCCCTGTCCGCAATCACCGCCGCGGTGGTTGGAGTGGTGCTCAACCTCGCCATCTGGTTCGCGATTCACAGCGTGTTTCGCGAGACTGTTCCGGTGCGTGCATTCCCGTTGTCGTTCGACGCGCCGAATTTTGTCACCGTCGATCCGTGGGCTCTCGCGCTCTCCGTCGCGGCAGCCATCGCGATCTTTCGGTTCAAGGTCGGCATGATCCCAACGCTCGCGGCGTGCTGCATTGCGGGGATCGTTCTTTATCTGCTGGGAGCGATCTCATGAACGGCCGAGCGATAGGGCCGCGGACGATCTCAGCATGGTCGGAGGATCGGTGATGACGTACCAAATAAAGCCGCTGTCCTGCGACCCGGCCAAGATCAAAGGCATGTCCGAGCGGCTGATCGTCAGCCACTACGAGAACAATTACGGCGGGGCGGTGAAACGCCTCAACCAGATCGGCGAACAGCTTGCCGAGCTCGATTACGCGAAGGCCGCCGGCTTTCTCATCAACGGGCTCAAACGCGAGCAGCTCATCGCGATGAACTCGATGATCCTGCACGAGCTATTCTTCGACGGCCTCGGCGACCAAAGCGAGCCTGGTCCGGGGTTGCGCGACGCACTGGCGCACGATTTCGGATCGTTCGAGCGTTGGCGAGCGGAGTTCGTGGCGATGGGCAAAGCGCTCGGCGGCGGCTCCGGATGGGTGCTGCTGTCGTGGTCACCGCGCGACCGCAAGCTCGTCAACCAATGGGCGTCGGATCATTGCCATACATTGGCGGGCGGCACGCCGATTCTCGCGCTCGACATGTACGAGCACTCCTATCACATCGACTTCGGCGCCAAGGCGGCGAGCTACGTCGACACCTTCATGGACGTCATTCGCTGGAACAACGTGGAGCAACTATTCGTTCGAACGACAAGTGGTCGAGGAACTGGGGGCGATACAAGGCAATGAGCTCAACCCAGGAGGAAGCCATCATGCGTGCTGTTTCCGTGCTTGCGATTTGCGCCATGGCGACGATTGGCAGTGCCGCCAGCGCCCAGGAGGTCGACTGGAAGAAGGTCGATGAAGCGATCGGAAGAAGCGCCGCCGTCGTATCCGGCGACGTACACCGCTATGGATTTCCACGCACCGACCTCACGGTGACGCTCGACGGCGTCACCATCAAGCCGGCCTTGGCGCTCGGCGGCTGGACGGCGTTCAAGCCGATGCATGGCGGCGCAATGGTGATGGGCGACCTCGTGCTGCTCGAGACCGAGATCAATCCGGTGATGGCCAAGCTGATCGAGAACGGCATCGAGATCACCGCGGTCCACAACCACGTGCTGCGCGCCACCCCCCTGACGTTCTACATGCACATCGGCGGGCACGGCGATCCGGTGAAGCTCGCGACCGCAATCCGCGCAGGATTGGCGGAGAGCAAGACCCCACTGACGCCTCCGGCGGCCCCGGCCTCGCAGCCCGCCATTGATCTCGACACCGCCCAGCTCGATCAGATCATCGGCGCCAAAGGACAGGCGAATGGCGGCGTCTATCAGTTCGGCGTGCCGCGCCGCGACCCGGTGAGCGAGAGCGGAACGCAGCTTGCTCCCGCCGGGCCCACGGGCGTGGCCACGGCGATCGGCTTCCAGCCCACCGGCGGCGGCAAGGCCGCCATCACCGGCGACTTCGTGCTGACCGCGGACGAGGTCAATCCGGTGATCAAGGCGCTGCGCTCGAACGGCATCGAGGTGACGGCGGTGCACAGCCACATGCTCAACGAGCAGCCGCGGCTGTTCTTCATGCACTTCTGGGCCAATGACGACGCCGTGAAGCTCGCCAAGGGATTACGCGCCGCACTCGACAAGACGGCGAGCGCGAAGAGCTGAGCTACGAGCGATCAGGTATCGGGGCGGCGCGTCGCCCGTTTGGCGACCCGCCGCTGAACCCCGATGCCAAAAAGGCAAGAAGACGAGTTCGATGCCTTCGTTGCATCGGTCGCCATCATAGGCGCGGTGCCGGCGATGAAGATCATGACGAAGAAATCAGTGACCGCGGCAATGATCGCGACGCTTGCTCCAGTTGCATTCGAATTAAGCGCTGCGGCTGGGCCTATCTGAAGCAGTTTGGAGCCGACGGCAAGACGAGAAGTCAATGAGCTGGCGGGTTACACAGGGAAACGTTGCCCAACAGGAGATCGTCATGCGACCTATCGCTGCGATTATCATTGTGGTGTTCGGCGTTTGCAGCATCACCACTACAGCACGAGCGCAATCGAGCACTTGCAAGCAGTGTCGAGATCAACAACAAGCGTGTACGAAAAATTACTCCGCAAAGACATGCAAGACCGAATACGACATATGCATGAAATCCTGCCAAAAAAAATAGCCAGATCGATTAGCCGATACCAAGCAAGGACACGGCTGCTGGCTCTTGCAATGGCGAGCCTGCCGGCGCTTGCGTCGGCGCAGGACGCACGCTCGCAAGCGCCCCCCTACTGCTTTGACCTCACCCGGGTCGTCGATCTGGCGATTACGAAGGAGAGATTTGCCTCGATCGCCGGCCGGCCGCGGCAGGGCAGCTATGTGGGTACGAGCCTGGTGTTGGCGGGTTGGAAGGATTGCTCGCTCTACGGCGCCGCCACCTATACCTGCGACTCTTCGGAGATGGACACCGCGGAAGAAGCCGAGAAGGCGCGCGCGGCAATCCTCGATCAAGTCAAAGCTTGTCTCGGCGCAGGTTGGACCGAGGCCGCCGAGCGATCGTCTCCCAGCTACGTCGTTTTGCAAGACGCCGCGCGCCCGGTTGCGATCACGTTGAGCACGGATCAAACCGACAACAAGAAACACGTCGTCCGTCTCATCGTTTTTGTCC